>Ga0325410_1002684_pt1 | contig 19888 bp, 17 predicted proteins | sample PopdelMetagenome_16_FD_206182 | JGI IMG/M metagenome (GOLD analysis project Ga0325410, IMG submission 206182) | Populus deltoides microbial communities from Bellville, Georgia, United States - Xylem-PdIQD-R3 | ecosystem: Host-associated > Plants > Phyllosphere > Stem > Wood/Secondary xylem... | reverse complement strand
TGGATTGTCACAATTTAACCAACCAAAATGGTCAAACTTAGTGTCCAAGTGTTCTATTTGATAAGAGGAACTGGTGGTGGTTTTTGCCTATACACATGACAAAACAAAGTAGATCAGGGTTCGTTTATATTTTTTTAATTTTTTGAGTTTTTTTGGGGTTTATTTGTGTTATTATGTGGTTTATAGAGGTTGTTATGGCCTTTTTTTAGATGGTTTTAGGTAAAAAACGACTTGAAAATCAGGTTTTGGGGTCTAAAAACTAGGACCTTAATTGTAACTGATTTTTTAGTCATCAAAGGTGACTGCAATTGATCCAGCAGGTGTAGGTCGCCTGCCATTATAGGAGACCTATCACCGTCTCTAAGAAAAAAGAAAAAAAACAAGCGAACGACACAACATCCTCTCTTAATGGAAAAATACAAAAAAAATCCATGTGCGAGCATGAGATTCAAGGCACAGGCACACCCAAGTTTTTGCTACAAGTCATGTATGTGGTCTTGGCCCGTCTACACTTGGCCTCTTTTGTTTTTAGTAATTTACCTTTTATAGTTAAATATTTTAAAAAATATTGGTTTATATACTCTTTCTTATTTCTTAATAATTTGATGTAGTTTAGTTTTTTACATAGTGATTGATCTTTTATATATTTTTTAGTTAGATGATACCTTGAAATTATTAATTTTATTTCTTTTACATTTGTGTCCTCTTATATTTTATATGAATTATTTTTATTTGTATGAAGTTTTTATATAACTGAAAACCATTTTTTATTAGAAATTGAAAAAAATAAATGGAGTCGACATCACTATTCACACGAGTGATGTTGCTCCATCTGTTATTGTTTTTATTTCTTGCCTTATTGTTTTTTTTTTTGTCCTCTGATTTTTATTTCTCTTTCAATCAAATCCTTTTAAGTATAATTAGATGAGATTAAGTTCGAAATTGGGATAAAAAGACAACAAATGGAGTAGGCATAACTATTCATATGAACATTGATGTTGTTCCATCAATTTTTTTTTTCATTTTCTACCATATTTTTCTCCTTTTTTCCTTTGATTTTTATTTCTTTTTTCATTGAACCATTTTAGGCCTAACTAGATAAGATTAAGTTTGAATCTGGGGTAGAAAGAGAAAAATAAATAAAGGTAAGGAATAGAAATCTAAGAGGTAGAGAAAAGCCATGGAAAATCCCAATTTCACTAAAATTTTTATTTTGGTCTATTTTTAAATCCCTAACTTTGAGATATGAGAGAGAAACTCGCTGGAAAATGGTGGTAAAGAGAAAGTGTCTATTATCATGATCTTGCAATCAAAATGGTCAAGCTTGGTGTTCAAAGGTTTCATTTGATGAAAAGAGTGTGATGATGGATGATGGTGTTGTTGTCTCTACACATGCTAAAAAAAGTAGATAGGGTATGCTTATATTTTTTTGGATTAGGTTGTTTTTTTTTTTAGTAATTTCAAGGGTTATTTTAGGTTTTTAGATGGTTTAAGGAGTTGTTATAGTGTTTTTTAGGTGATTTAGGTAAAAGAGACTCGAAAATTGGTTTTTGAGGTTTGAAATCTTGGTCCTCAGTTTTTCAGTCATTGGAAGTGACAAGAAATTGAACTAGTAGGCAAGAGGTTGTTTGACCTGTCACCCTTTCTAAAAAAAAAAATAGAGCGAACAATATTTCATTTACTTCTAATGGGAAAAAAAAGTAATTTTAGGTGCGAGCTTGGGCTTCGAGGGCCAGTTGCTCCTAGGTTTTTGCTTCAAACCAAGCATATGGGCCTGACCCATCAATATTTGACTTTTTTTAAAAAAAATTTTACCTTTTCCAGTTAATTGTTTGTATTTAAATATTGATTTATACCCTCTTTTTATTTCTTAAAAAAATTTATATAGTTTTGTTTTTTACATAGTGATTGATGTTTTATATATATTTTTGAGTTGCATGATACCTTGAAAAGATTAATTTTATTTCTTTTATATTTTTTACCATCTTATATTTTATATGAATTAGTTGTATTTTAATGAATTTTTTTATAAAAATGAAAATCATTTTTTATCAGCAAAAAAAAAAAAAAAAGAAAGATACATTAAAACATATATATGACATGATATTTTTTTTTTGTCAAAAACTAACATTAGAATATTCTACATGAAACGTGAACAACATATTTGCGTAAACATCATATTTTCATTAAAGAAAAAACATTCACTAAGATGATATAACAATTGGCGACTGCCCAGGCTGTATAAAAAAACTTGTCTGTATGTTAATTGGCGTTATATGTATTACGTAGGCTTTGCTACAAACAAGAAACAACTAGAAAACTCAACTACAAGTGTGTGCGTGTGTGTGTATATATTTATCCCTCATAACTTATTTATATTTATTAATTATACTGAATATTTATAATTTATTAATGTTTATAAATAAATATTCATATTTCATAAATTACTTAAAATTAACAAATATTTATAGCTTATGAAAATTTATAAAACTTTTACTATTATCTATTAATGTATTGGTTCATTCTAAGCAAAATATTTTTTATTAACCAACTCAAAGCCTAAACTCATGAGTGTTATTTTAGGTTTAAAACTTTTGTTATCTAAAGGTTCTACAAGAACAATTTCTCATTCACTTTTAATTGATTTTATAAAACAAAACATGATAATATTTTATCTTAAATTATTCATGTTAAATTATAAAATCTAACATATTTTTAACCAAAATGTGAGTGGACCTCACATTTAATTTTTCTTTAAAAAATGCATTGCATGTTTTATAAAGCCAAATCAACACTTTTAACTTGGAAGCAGAGATTGATTACTTGCAAATTATGTAAAACTTCTAAATCTATCATATTTTAATTCCATGAATTCAGACCTATTAGTAGACTTTTGTTTATTTTATTCTTAAATATGTCACATAAATTCCTTATAAGCCAGCAAATAATTTAGTTAAATTAACAAAGTTCAAAAAATAAGATCAAACTATCAATGATAATTATTTTTCTAATTAATAAAATTTATACTTACCAAATATTTTTGTCTTTGTTTTTCCGTTTTATTTCTTCTAAGCTCAACTTCATCATCTTCTAAATAATTATTATTATTTGAAATAGTCTCAATCGTTGTCTTAAGTGAATGATTTTCTTGCACTTTTTTCAATGGAAACACATCTTTAAACAATGTAGCATTCCTTGACTCCATAATAATATTAGGATGAATATCCTCAATACTTGATTTGAGTTTAAGAAATTGATATGTATAATTATTGTAAGCATATCCAATAAATTCACAATCCATAATTTTAAGTTTTATCTTGACCTTTTTGGGATCAGGTACTACCACTATAGCAAGACACCCCCACTCTTTACGATATTTATAGGATAGTCTACCTTTTCACAATTTATATGGTGTTCTCTTTGTTGATCTTTGGATCACATATTAATATTTATATATTTTAATGATAAATACTCAATGAAAATGGAAGAATGATATGCTTGGTTAAAAATAAGTTTAAACAGGTTTTATATAAAGATCAAATTAATAAGCATGGAGAATTTAATAAAGAAATCAATCAATAAGTCTAAGATGTAAAGTAAATGAAGACTTAGTTGTTAAGGATTTATTTTAATGCAAATTATGTAAATCTTTATATCTTACATGATAGTACAAATTAAAATGAATTCACATACTTCACATTGCAAGCATTATAGGATTGATATGCATTTAGTTGATTCAAGATTTATTAGGCTTAAAACTGCTAATACTAGATTTGAAATTGAATTAGTCGACTACTTGTTTATCAGGGATGAACTCTTGAGAATCTATAAGAACTGACCGACTAATTAGCTTAACCAATCTAAATTGGTCGAGCGTTTTATCTGTCAAAGGAACACTAATAACTATATATATATATATATATATATATATATATATATTCAATTCGTATGTTTTATTCTGCAATTAGACAAGCTATATATATGTTTCTAGCAAAAACTAATTATTTTATAGTCTTTTTAAGAGCAAAAACAACTTCAAATCATCAATCTTAAATCACACTTGTATTTGTGCATTAAAACCTTCATATTCTTGCACAATAATATAAATTCTCTCACTTAAACACCTTCATATATTCTAAGTGCTATTGAATGAGCTATAGAGATATAAACTTTAATTGAATTATCTACCCTTTGAGAGAGTGTTGTTACATTTAAAAAAAATGTAACCCTTCAAGAGTTTAAATGAAAAGCTCTTAGTTGTTAATAAGGTGCATAACCAAAGTGAAAAATCTTAATGTGGTGAAAAAAAGCCTGGTGAGGATTCATCAAGGACATTGTAATTTTTGGCTTGGATTAACAAAGAATACAATACTTAAGATCGGTTTGGTGCTTGAGGTGTGGTTGTAGGCTTGTCGAACCATGTTAAAAACCGAGTTTGCAATTTCTATCCCTATAGTCTTTACTTTAACCACTTTAATTATATTGTTGTTTAATTGTGTTAATTATATTTAATGGAGTTAATTCCAATAATTATTATTATTAGTGAAACACTTAATTCAACCCCCCCAGGTGTTATTGTTGCCTTAATCCTAGAACAACACTATTTAGCTTCCTATGGGGTACTTTCTTATGTATATAATTAGCAGTCAGAATTACTCCCTCACACAAGTTTTGAGGTACTCTTGAACTTATCAACATTTCATTCATCATTTCTTTTAAAGTTTAATTTTTATGTTTTGCAATGTTATTTTATTAAGGTGAATATAGAACGGTAGTTTGGTGGATAATACCATTTTAAAAACAGAATTCACCAAATAGTGTTTCATATTCTCCACCTCGCACAAGTGGTTTCATGTAACAAAACATGAAAAACGAGTTTTGGGAGTCCAAAAGCTTGGATTCTAATTTTTCAGTCACCAGATGTTACTAGAAATTGAATCAGCTAGCATAGTTCACTTGCCATTACATGCGATAGATCACCTACCACTATTGAGGACCCATCACCCACTCAAAAAAATAAAAACTTGAGCGAACAATGCGTCATCTAGTCTTGATTAAAGATTAAAAAAAAAATTCCAGGTACAAGCATGGGCTTCGAAGCCCAAACATATCTAAGTTTTTGCTGCAAGCCATGCACGTGGGCCTAGCCCATCAACACTTGACCTCTTTTCTTTTTTTTTTTTTCACTCTTTTGAGTTAGTTGTTTTTATTTAAATATTGGTTTATACCATCTTTCTTATTTCTAAAAAAAAAAAATTGATGTGGTATTGTTTTTTACATAGTGATTGATCTTTTATTTTTTATTTTTAGTTGGATGATACCTTGAATAGATTAATTTTTTTTTTACATTTATATCCTCTTATATTTTATATGAATTAGTTTTATTTGTATAAAGTTTTTCTAAAGCTAAAAACCAATTTTTATTAGTGATAAAAAAAAATCAAATGGAGTCGACATCACTATTTATATAAACAGTTATACTGCCACATCTATTATTTTTTTGGTTCATTTTTAGTCATATTATTTTGTTTTTTTTCCTCTAATTTTTATTTCTCTTTCATTTGAACCCTTTTAAGTATAATTATATGAGATTAAATTTGGAATTAGGCTAAAAGACTACAAATAAAGTTAACATCACTATTTATATGGATAATGATGTTGCTCCATTTGTCTTTTTTTTCATTTCATTTTCTGTTATATTTTTTCCTACTTGTTCCTCTTGTTTTTATTTCTTTCTCAATCGAACCCTTTTAGGTCTAATTATACAAGATTAAGTTTGAAATTGGGGTTGAAAGAAAAAAGAAGAAGTTAGAGGACAAAAATGTCAAAGGCAGAGAAAAACCATAGCCAATCCTAAATTCATGACAATTTTCATTTTGATCCATTTTTTAGTCCTTGGCTTTGATAAAGGAGAGAGAAACTCATTGGGAAATAGTGTTGGAGAGAGAAACTCATTGGGAAATAGTGTTAGAGAGAAAATGATGGATTGTCACAATTTAACCAACCAAAATGGCCAAACTTAGTGTCCAAGGGTTCTATTCGATGAGAGGAACTGGCGATGGTTTTTGCCTATACACATGAAAAAAAATAGATTAGGGCCCATTTAGATTTTTTAGATTATATTTTTTTTTGAATTATTTTGGAGTTTATTTGGGTTATTATGTGGTTTATGGAGGTTGTTATGGCATTTTTGAGGTGGTTTTAGGTAAAAACGATCTGAAAATCAGGTTTTGGGGTCCAACAACTAGGACCCTAATTGTAACTGATTTTTTAGTCATCAAAGGTGACTAAAATTGATCCAATAGGTGTAGGTAGCCTGCCATTATAGGAGACCTATCACCATCTCTAAGAAAAAAAAAAAAACAAGGGAATGACACATCATCCTCTCCTGATGGAAAAATAACAATAAAAAAAAATCCATGTGCGGGCATTGGCTTCAAGGCACGGGTACACCCAAGTTTTTACTACAAGTCATGCATATGGTCTTGGCCAGTCTACACTTGGCCTCTCATTTTTTTAGTAATTTACCTTTACTAGTTAAATATTTTTTAAAAAAATATTGGTTTATACCCTCTTTCTTATTTCTTAAGAAATTTGATTTAGTTTAGTTTTCTACATAGTGATTGATCTTTTATATTTTTTTAGTTAGATGATATCTTGAAATTATTAATTTTATTTCTTTTAAATTTGTGTCCTCTTATATTTTATATGAATTATTTTTATTTGTATGAAGTTTTTATAAAACTGAAAACCATTTTTTATTAGAAATAAAAATAAATAAATGGAGTCAACATCACTATTCATACGAGTGATGTTGCTCCATCTGTTATTGTTTTCATTTTCTGCCTTTTGTTTTATCCTTTGATTTTTATTTCTCTGTCGATTGAACCTAAGTATATTAGATGAGATTAAGTTCAAAATTGGGATAAAATGACAACAAATGGAGTAGGCATAACTATTCATATGAACATTGATGTTGTTCCATCTATATTTTTTCATTTTTTGCCATATTTTTCTCCTTTTTTTCCTTTGTTTTTTATTTATTTTTTTATTAAACCATTTTAGGTCTAATTATATGAGATTAAGTTTGAAATTGGGGTATAAAGAGAAAAAAAATAAAAGGTAGGGAATATAAATCTAAAAGGTAGAGAACAACCATGGAAAATCCTAAATTCATTAAAAATTGTGTTGTGGTCTATTTTTAAATCCTTAACTTTGAGAAATGAGAGAGAAACTCGCTGGAAAATGATGGTCGAGAGAAAGTATCCATTATCATGATCATGCAACCAAGATGGCCAAACTTGGTGTTCGAAGGTTCCATTCGATGAGAAAAGCGTAATGATGTTGTTTTTGCCTTTACAAATGCTATAAAAAGTAGATAGGGTATGTTTAGACTTTTTAGATTTTATTGTTTTTTTAGTAATTTCAAGGGTTATTTTAGATCATTAGGTGGTTTAAAGAGTTGCTATGGTTTTTTTCATGTGATTTAGGTAAAAGAGACTTGAAAATTGGTTTTTGGGGTTCGAAATCTTGGATAAATACTTTCATTATTATCTTATCATTAATTTATTGGTTCATTCTAAGCAAAATATTTTTTATTAACCAAACTCAAAGCCCAAACTCATGAGTGTTATTTTAGGTTTAAAACTTTTATTATCCAAAGGTTCTACAAGAACAATTTCTCATTCACTTTTAATTTATTTTTAAAAAAAACCAAGTTTGCAATTTCTATCCCTATAGTCTTTATTTTAACCACTTTAATTATATTGTTAGTTAATTGTGTTAATTATATTTAATGGAGTTAATTCCAATAATTATTATTATTAATGAAACACTTAATTCAACCCTCTCAGGTGTTATTGTTGCCTTAATTCTAGAACAACACTATCTAGCTTCTTATGGGGTACTTTGTTACGTATATAATTTACAGTCAGAATTACACCCCCGCACAAGTTTTGAGGTACTTTTGAATTTATCAACATTTCATTCATCATTTATTTTAAAGTCATCATTTATTTTAAAGTTCAATTCTTATGTTTTGCAATGTTATTTTATTAAGGTGAATAAGGAGCGGTAGTTTGGTGAATAATACCATTTTAAAAACAGAATTCACCAAATAGTGTTTCATATTCTCCACCTCTATCACTTCTTATTTCGTTTATTTTTTATCAAATTGATTTTCAACTTCATTCATATAATGTTTCAACATTACAAAAGCCTCATCTTTGCTTCTAAACAAATAGGAATAATAATACCTCGTGCAATTATCTATAAAAGCAATGCAATACTTTTTTTCCACCTATAGTTTGCATAAACTTTAAATCACTACTATCTAAATGAATTAAATATAAAAGATCATTACTTCTTTCAATTGAATAGAAAGAAGTTTTTATGAATTTTTATTCTACAAAAACCTCACTTATATTTTTTTTTCTCAAAAAACATAATAGGTTATAAATCGAGATTTATTAAAATAAATTTATAATTCACGTGGCTTGATCACATGTCAATAAGACTCAAATAGGTGAGAATTATTATTATTATTATTATTATTATTATTATTATTGTTATTGTTATTGTTATTGTTATTAGTCATGGTTACAATAGTTGTCATAACCCAATTTTTTACTTTCTTTTTCATTGTTTTTGAAAAAAATCCAAATTATAGCAAAAATGAACAAAAAATCTAAAAAATATATTTTTGATGTATTTACGTCATTTTTGGCATTTTCAGTGTCTTTTCAAAAGAATTAAAAATTCAAAAATTTATTTTTGACACGTTCGGTTTTTAACACACTCATTTCAAAATCATTGATTAATTTTTCTCATTATGTCAACGTTCATGTCACTTTTTTTTAAAAAATCAAAATAAAAAAATATTTGGACAAGAGGACCAAAAGGGCAAAAAAACAAAAAAGAAAAATGAGAGACCAAAGTTTTTTGGTTGCTTGGGGACCAAGCATTTAGAAGGAAAATGATAAATTTTGAAGAGGTCATCACTGAGACACTCATCTCCTATGAATACTCTATTTTTAGAAATTATAAATTTGTCACTTTTAAGGACTAGCTTAAAACCATTTTTTCTCAATAAAGATCCAAATATTAAGTTCATCCTAGTGTCAACAACATGAAGCATGTTTTTAAAGGTTAATATTTTTTTGAAAATCACTTTTATAAAGGTCCCAACACCTAGTACTTTGGAGGTTGATGAATTACTCATCTCTAAATGTTCACTATCCATTTTTTTGGGAGTGGAGAACATCCTTTTCTAGGTTTATACATGTTTATTTGGACGAGTGACAACCCATAACTAGATTTTTAATCAAGTTGACTTAAAAAATAACAATTAACATGTTCATTTTCAAAACTTCATTAGCGAGATAATCAGTCTCATTGATATTGGCTTCATTGGTCCTTTCCTTTCTTGGGTTACATCGTTGAGCCTTATTTCTACAACATTTGGCCACCTTATCTTGTTATAGATAAAACATTTACTATTAAATATTTGTCCTTTTCTTAGCAAGTTTTGTCTTTTGTTCTTTATTATGTAAATTTGCCATTTGTTCCCTAAAGTTTGCTTTAGAGGCTATAACAAAAGAGTTAGCTCTTTTTTATATACAACTTATTGTTTTTTTTATATCAAAGGAATTATCATGTAGGCCATGGGGTGATTTAGTACTTTAGCAAATCTAAATATTATTAAAAAAAATTGTGAAAACATGCATTTCACGCATCATCGCACGCTTGTGTCACTCATTGGCCAAGCACTAGATTCCAAGATGTTAGAATTTTCTTGGCATCCCCTCCATATTTTTAGAGGTGTTAAAAAAATCAACTTATCTGTAATATTTGTATTATATAACCCGACCCAACTCGTCAAATTCGAATAATATGAATATTACAAATAATAATTATCATAACCCAATTTTTATTTTTATTTTATAAAATAGAAAGAAAATGAAATGAAAAATTGGAATGAATGAAGAAAAATAAAGATTTGGATCAAGACAACACAAATTAGAAGTTTAAAGGGTTAATCATGTTGGAATTATAATTTTGGAAGTTAATTTTGGTAGGAATCGAAAGAAGTGGCAAGTTTGAAAACTTAATTAAATTTTGAATGGATTTAATTAATGATATTCAGAGTTTAATTGAAGAATTGATAAATTTAGGGACTTAATTAAACTTGAAATTAGTTTAATTAGTGAAATCTAGAGTTTAATTGAAATTGATAAGTTTGGGGACTTAATTAAATTTTGAATTAGTTAATTAATGAAATCAGGGGCTGATTAAGGATTAAAGTGATTAAATTAGAAACCAAGGGCCATCTTGTAAATGGTGCTGAAATACAGGGGTTTAATTACAATTTACCCAAATTGAAATTTTCCGTTCCCACCCTGAAACGACGCCGTTTCAAAGGCACTATTCCTTCTTCCTCCTCCTCCTCTGGAAGGAGAGGGCACCACCTAAAAAAGGGAAATTCTGCCACATAACCCCAACAAGGCAATGACATGAAGACCAAAGGCCGGACTCTGTTTTAGCCGACGTCCCTCCCCCGCCACGAGATCGCTAGCAGGCCGCGGAAACCGCCACCAACAGTCCGGCATGGGCACGACTGTTGGTGCCCCAATCCGGCCGAAACACAATGTCCCCAGGCCTTATCATGGCCCTGGGGAGATAAGCAGCAGAGAAGCCTATAAAAGGCAGAGGAAAAAGCACGAAAAGAGGAGGGAGGGATTTTTTCTGACGAGAAACAGAACGAAAAAGAGAGGGAAAAAAAAGGGCAGAAAACAGGGGGAAGACACACAGAGAGGGTAGAGAGACCGAGAGAGAGAAAAACCAAAAACAAAAAAAAGAGACAAGAAAGGAAACAAGAGGTCACAGAGAAGAGGAACGAGGGGAAAAGCAGAAGGAAAGCTCTACAACGCTACGCCATCATCTTCAAGGTTCGGCATCCGGTGCTTTGGTTTCCCTCTCTTCACAATTTAATTAACCAGCGGGAAAGACAACCCAATGGTTTACTGGTCTGAACCAATAACCGGGCCGGGCTGATTAGATCCGGCCCATCCTGTACCCTCACCCAAAAAAGAGAGTGGGCCAGGCCCAGCTGACCTGATTATATGTTTTTGCAAAACATACTTTTTATACTTTGTCCATATGTTTTATTTCCTTTTCAATATCAGAAAATTCCTAAAATATTTAGGGAATTTATTTGTGAGCCCCTCAAGCTTCATTTTATTTTTTTTAATGCTATATGCTCAATATACAAACCATTAATATTAAATATAAATATGTTATGCAATGGTTTTTTTTTGTCTAAAAAAATAATAAAATGGGTAAACAAAAAGAAAAAGGGCATAAAAAATTGTTTTTTCTTCATTAAAAATCCAAAATTTGTGAACTTATTTATTGATGCTAGAGTCATGAATATAACACTTTTTGGGTTGTGCAATATTTACCAACGTTAAAGTTAGAAATATTTATAGGTAAATTGTTCACTGACGCTAGAGTCAAGAATATTATAGGAAGAATAAAAAAAAAAGGAAAAATGTTTTTTTAGCAATTTTTAACAAAACTAGCAATGCAATCTACCTCATGTAGGACGCTTAAAGGATGATAACATCTTTTCTTTCTCTTAATTAGTCACGTATCATAGAATCTCTGTTGATCAGTTATGATTTCTAATGATCATAATACTAGGTGTCGATTCCTTAAACTAGACATCTTTCCCCCAAAGAACGAGATGCCAAATAATCTGTTCTTTTCCAATCAAGAAATTTTAATTGGTCGCCATGATGTTCCAGATGTGAAAATAGTAAATAAAAAAAATATTAAATGGATATCGATAGTCGGGTGTAGGTTGAGATTTTTTTAAACCCTCTCAACTCGACCCAATCTATATATCCCAAAATAAGTTACCTGAGTTCTTGATATAAATAATATTTTCCCTTCTCTCTCATCTTCACACTCATAATTACCTCGCACTCTCTTATTCTTTCCCTTCTTTCTATTCTTCACTTTCACATAAATTATAGTTGTTCATTTTGAAGTTTGATATGATGAAGTGATAATGCATTTTATAATTCCAATCTTTTATGTTTCGTAACCAAGAGACAATGAGAAAACAAATAAAAATTTTAAAAATCTAGATTAAACATTTATTTTCTTAATCAAATCAAAATAAAAAAAAAAACATTTTATAATATGGTTCTGGTAAGTTTGTCTTAGTCTCATATTCAAGCATGATTTGGGTTTTTTTTTTTTTGTGTGTGTGTGTGTATTGTGATAGTTTTTTTCAATCTCATACCTCAGGTCACAAAATAGTTAAGTTAACCTAGGTTAACTTGAAGGTTTTTTTCCTAATGTTTTTTTATTGATTTCTTTTTGTTTCACCCTTAATTATTTTGTTTGCCTAAAAGTTTATCATCGTTGTCTTATTTAGTTTCTTTTGTACGGGTTATCTTGCCCTTTTAAGTTGGTTCCGTGTTTAGCATGCTGACTTCAGTTAATTTTTTTTGTTCTTTTTAATTTTTTTTCAATTCATCCTTCAGTATTTTCTTTACTAGTAATTGAGCTTGATATATTTTTAATTTTCATTTTATAAAATTATCTTATTCTCTTTTAATTTTTGTTTTATTTTCAAATAAGATTGTTGAGGCATTTTAAAAATATTTATAGCGTGTCTTTTCATGATATTGGAAAACACTTTTTTTTTTTATTGTCATTCTTTTTTTTATTGTTGTTATCTTTTAATTTTATAATTATATTGTTAAATTAACTAAATTTATTAAATCTATTCAAATTGATAGCTAGAGTTTTTTAATATTTTAAAAGTGCTAGAATTATCTGCATATTTATCTTATATTAAGAAAAATTCAAATCGGCTCGTTGGATAACTCGGGCACCTTTCTAATATATTCTTATTTGAAAGCTTTCTTTGTTTAATAGAGACAAGTTAGCAACGATAAGCAAACAATTGGTGGAATTCCAGGTCATGAGTCTCGTTTGCCTTGTCATACAATTTTTGGTAACTGTAGTCTTTGCTTGCAAAAGACAAAGAACCCGTTTGGCAACGCGTTAGAGGTTATGTTTTTTCAAAAACGCACTAAAGAGGCGTTTGGTTACAGATTGTGTGATAAAAAAAACATGGGTCCCACCATTTAAATGCGGCAAGACCACAATTTTTTGGAAGCAATAAAATACTGCTTTTTTTCAAGATTCAACCTGTGGTTGAACATTCTAGAGATGAGTGATGTGGAATTACACACACTATGCTTGTTCGGTTCTCATTTCTCTTCTTTGTTCTTCCATTTGCATTGATTTCCCTTCCCATCAGCCTTAATTGCGCACAACAAATCCACTTGCAGAACCCAAAACATTCTTTTTCGGTTCTCATTGCTCTTCTCATTCTCAATCTTGTTCTTCCATTTGCATTGATTTCCCTTCCCATCAGCCCTAATTGCGCACAACAAATCCACCTGCAGAACCCAAAACATTCTTTTTCGGTTCTCATTGCTCTTCTCATTCTCAATCTTGTTCTTCCATTTGCATTGATTTCCCTTCCCATCAGCCCTAATTGCATTGATTTCCCTTCCCATCAGCCCTAATTGCGCACAACAACTCCACTAACCATTAACTAATGGCTCTTTCTATTTCTGCACATTCAATTGTCATTCATTTCTCTTTAACAAAAGGAAATGAAGAACAACAACAACCCTTTGCAACAACCCCGAAACATGTATATAGATTGAGCGTGATTCAAGCACCAGAGCTCAAATTTCCAAAGGGTTAGTTCACTGGTCTATACTTATAGAAATTTTAAGTTACTTGTTGTTTATTCGAGCGAAGATCTGTTTATCCTCTTCTGTTTAATCACTTGTTTATATGCTAATTTTTCCTTCGTTTCTCCTTATTAAAAGAAAAAGAAGAAGACGAACAACCTGTGTTCCTGCAAGCAACAACCCCACCACAGATATCAAGCTTCATTCAAACACCTCAGCTGCAATTTCCAACGGGTACTGTGCTTACTTCACTGGTCCCCTTAGCAATTTTAATTTTATTTTTGTTCATTGCAATGAAATTGACTTGTTTATGCCTTTTTTAATTAACTTGTATTTTACTCTCGTCAACGATTACTGCTAATTTTTCATTATCTTTATTCCCTCATGTATCTGCAGTTATTTCTGTGTTGGTTATTTGTTGTTGTTGTGTGCTGTTGATTGTTACCAAATAAACGTAAATTAATGACACAATTAATTTCAATTGCTAAAGTAGAACATCCCCTGTTTTTTATGCTAATACACACACACACACAGAGAACATCCCCTGCTTGCTATGTTAAACTGTTATTGTGTGCTGCTGATTTCTAAATACTAGTAAATTAAACAAATAATTTCAGTTGCTAATTAAAACATCCCCTACTAATTGATGAAAAACAGTTATAGGTTTTTTCCACCGTGGGTAGGTTTTTATGTTCTTTCCCCTGTCAAGTTTCTTAGTTCACACTTCACATCATTCAACCTTTTTTTGAATTAGTTCTTTAGTTTCTTTTTTTCATCCCTTATCAGCATTAAAGCTGTTGTCAGCTATAGTGAATTGTGCTTTGAATTCTTTCTTGCATTGTCAACCAAGCTGCTATAGATAATTTCTTTATTTATGTTTTCATTCCTTGTCAACATTCAACCTTTTGTTATTCTTTAGTTTACCTTTTTCTGCACATGTAATTTACTGTTCTTTTACTATTGTATTATGGTCTTATCAGCATTCAATCTCTTGTTCATGTTTGTTTAATTTTTCATTGCATTGTCAACCAGCAATGGATGGATCTGACACACATGATAAAGCTTCTTGGAGTAAGGCAATGTTGCACACGTTTTGCGACATTTGCATTACAGCTATTGAGAGAGGCATGAGACCAAACACACATTTTGATAAAGCTGGCTGGAAATTTGTCGTACAGTCGTTCAAAGATCAGACAGGCCTTTCATTATCAAAATCTCAGCTTAAAAACAAATGGGATGGGATTAAAAAGGACTGGAGGGTATGGAAAAAATTAATAACTGAAACTGGAGTTGGTTGGTCTTCTGAACTTGGGACCATCTCAGCAACTGATGAATGGTGGCAATCAAAAATTCAGGTTAAGTTGCTAATTTGCAATAGCCTCATAATTTTTTTTGTCATGTTGTATTATTTATTCATCTATTAGCATTCCTAATTACATCCAGCTGTCATTGCACAGGAAATGAGAGGAGCAAAGAAGTTTAGGCATGTCGGCATAGAGCCCTCGTTGTGTGCCAAGTACGATATCATGTTTACTAACATAGTGGCCACGGGAGAATATGCTTGGACTCCCTCACAAGGACTTTTATCAGATGAAGATAATGTGGCGGCTGGAATGAGAAATACAACCAATGAGGATACTAACATGGAAGAAGGAAGTGGCGACTCTGAAGATGATGCAATCCCTGATTTCAGTCGGGATGTTAGCAACATGGTTGGTGGAAGCAATGTCGCAAACAGTAGCAGCAACCCCAGCAGTTCAAAGAGAAAGAGTGCACATCAGACTACTCCTCAATTGCAAAAAAAGAAAAGGGGAACTGGAATGGGAGCAGTGCTAGTTGCACGTCTGGATAAAATTGTTGAGACTGTCTCCATGCCTAGAGGGATCACAGCTCCTTGTAGAGATAAAAAAGGTTGTAGCATTGAAGAGGTAATTCAAGAACTGCACTCTATTGATGGAGTTGCCTTTGGTAGTGCACTGCATACCTTTGCAACTAAATTCTTTTGTGCGAGGAGCAAGAGGGAGATGTGGGCTGCAATGGGTTGTATTGACAGAAAAATGTCATGGCTGAAAATAATGTTTGACCAACACAGACAAGCTTAGATGGACAAGGTCAGTTTTTAGCTTTTTACCCTATTCATGTCTTTATATTTATGTTGAATCCTGTAGACAAGTAATATATGTAGTTGTCTGAAATATTTTCCACTGGTTTTGCAGACTTCCTGTGCTGCAAATGTTACTGGAATTAGAAGGAGTTGCCCATGTTTTGGTGTATTTCCGTAGCTAAGTTTTTGGAACCCACTACCATGTATGTTTTGTTATATATGTATGACTGAATAGTGATGTTGGGTTGGAATTTCATGGATGTTAATTTCTGAATTGTCGACCTTAATTATGTGGATGCTTAACTTTCAATGTTACCTTAAATATGTGGATGCTTAGCTTTAAATGTTATGTTTAGCTTGTTAAAGTACTCCTTTGCAGTTCGGTTACTTTGAAGTTGAATGGTTGGTGATAATAAGTTATGTAACCGAGACTACTGCTTGTTTGTATTATACTTTGAATGTTTGGTTAGTTGCTCTTGAATGGTAGGTCTAGGTTGCTAATTTTGAAATTTTCAGTTGGTGTATGCAACATTTGAATGTTTGGTATCTTGCTCTTGAATGGTAGCTTTTGAAAGTTAGGTAACAGTTTTTGGAATATTACTTCCATTCCTATGTATTTGTATATAAATACCAGTAAGTATGGGAAGTTATTTACTTGCATACTGTCAATTTCTTTGGGTAGAAATCGAATGTGTTAGTACCTGCAATGAAGAGTGGTTGTTTCTAATTGCTGGTGTTGCTGATTGCTGCTATTTATACATCTGTAATAGGTAAGTTCCATTTAATTCATTAGATTGCAGCTGATTGGTTAATGTTATGGCATTCATGTAAAGTCAGTGTAGTTTCTTAGGTTTTTAAATGTTTGTTTATGGTGTGCATTGGGATAGTGAAGGGTAGAAAATCGTTAGTTTTGTTAGAGACCTCTGTCACTGTATATTATTCTACATAATGTCATAACTGTCTTGTTCAATATGCTGAAGCAGCATTCCATAAGTAGAACCGGTTTGAATCTTGGGGGAAGGTGGCAAACATGGTTATTATTTATTGAATCAGGCAATAGGAAAATGAAAATATTATAGTTAATCGTATGGCTCAGTTTTGGAAATGCAATTTTTAGTGATGTATGGTACAGTTGACATATTATTATAGTTAGCACAAGAAATGAAATAGTGGAAGCAGGAAATGAAAAGGAAAAACAATTTGTGTGTGAATTGTTCATTGTTTCTGGAATTTCAATTTTGATACGTTGAAATTCGATTTTTTATGTTGTGTATAACAAGGGGAATTATAAATATAGCCTTATAAAATTTACAAGCCGAGCAAAATTTCATTAAACGCGGAGAAAGTGAACAATAACACTTATTTGCAAGAATGCATTATCCATTTGTTTTTTTTTGTAACAAGTCGTACAATCTTCAATTATTCACAAAAAAATTTGTATGGCATGATAGATATGGATTCGCACTGGTTTTCAACACTTTTTGAAGGGGATTATGATGACGTACTGAATAACGTTGCCGATTATGTTAATTATGGTAATTCTTCTGTAAACGATGGAGATTGTAGTGGTAATTACAGTTCTAATAATGACGACGATGACGACGACGATGACAATGATGATTCAGATGATTCAGATGAGTTGTTTTGGGAAAGGGAGTTCGATGAGCAGAAAATGATTTTATGCACGGCAGGTGCCATAGCTTTATATTATAATACTTATATATATAAAGAGCCTTGTATGGATTCGTACAACACTGGAATGCAATGGTTGATAGAAATATTACATGGACATTGGACGCGCTGTGTAAACATGTTTAGGATGGATGCGACAACATTTCAGAGTCTGTGCTTTATACTTGAAAACCAATATGGGTTAAAGGCATCTAGAAGAATGTGTGTTTTTGAAAAAGTTGGAATATTTCTTTATACAATAGCTTTGGGTGCTTCCAACAGGGAAGTTCAGGAGAGATTCCAACATTCAGGAGAAACAATTAGTAGGTACTTTAATGAGGTTCTTAGATCAGTTTGTTCGCTCGCTACAGATTTAATTCAACCTGCAGATTCCGGGTTCGTAAACACACCGAGGGAAATTGTGAACAATCCGAGGTATATGCCACATTTCAAGGTAATGTCGTACATTGTATTTGTTAATGGTGATTCATATTTCATGAATTTGTGAAATTTAATTTTTTTGTCAGCTCAAATTAATGTTATTTTGTTGGTTTATCGTATATTAGAATGGTGTAGGAGCTATTGACGGTACACATGTCCGTGCATGTGTTTCTTTTGAAAAGCAAATCCCATTTATCGGCCGAAAAGGTGTGCCGACCCAGAATGTTATGGCTGCATGTAGCTTTGACATGCAATTCACATTTGTTTGGGCGGGTTGGGAAGGTAGTGCACATGATACACGAATTTTTCTCGAGGCAATTGACAATCCATGTATAAAATTTCCTAAGCCACCGGAAGGTAATAATATGTGTATGTGTATGTGTATGTGTATATATGATAATTAATGTTATTTTGTTTTTTTTTTGTAATTTTCAATTTAAAACAATTATATATTTTTTCAGGGAAATACTACTTGGTTGATTCGGGATATCCTAATGAATATGGATTTTTAGGTCCATATAGAGGTCAGAGATATCATTTGCAAGAATTTAGGAGGCGAGGACAACCACAAACTCGTGAAGAAATTTTCAACCGTATGCACTCTTCATTACGTTGTGTGATAGAACGAACATTTGGAGTTTGGAAAAAAAGATGGCGAATCCTACAGAATATGCCGGCCTATAATTACAAGGCACAAGTTAGAATTGTTGTCGCATCCATGGCAATTCATAATTACATTAGAAGAACTTCAATGCAAGATGTGGCATTTATGGAGTTCGATCGCCATCCTGATTTTGTACCCGATGATTTTCTACCTGATGTGGCTTCACATTCACAAAGTCAAGGACACCAAAGGTCTTCGCGAATGGATTACGTACGTGATGGGATTGCTGCAAGTTTAATGACACAATTATAAATTATTGCTCTAATATGTTTAGGTCTATTTGCAAACATTTATTGGTTGTAATGTTACTTCATTAATATTATGAATTAAGTCCTTTTAGGTAATTATACAATAAAATAAAATTCAACCACAATTTGTAACCAAACACATTAAACAACTTTTTTTTCAACCTTAATTTTAACCACAGTTTTAACCAAACATATATTTTTTCAGACCAACCTCAACTAAAAGCACTTTTTTTGAAACTACATTTTTCAAACCACAACCACAACAGCTACCACAATACCAAACGCACTCAAAGAGGAATGTGACTTGCATTGCACTAGTTATTCACGCCTGCGCTACGATTGTAGGTCTTTATTATTTTTTTCAGTCAAATATTTTGGCATCGCAAGCACATTTTAGTCCTGACCAACTAAATAATTTAATTTTATTTAAATCATATTGAGACAAAAAGAGGTAATGATAGCAAGGTTTCACATAAATATATATAAAAAACTGATCAATGAGGGAAAAAAAATTTAATACATTATCAACTTAGATTAAAGAGTGAAATTAAAAAGAACAAAACTTTTATAAAAGAGTTAAGGCACTACCAAAAAAATTAGCGAATAAAAACGAAAACACCAACAAAATTTTTATGTCGGTATTTTACGGTGATATTTACCCACCGAATTTTTTCATTGTTAACTCCATCGGTAAACACTAACAGAAATATTTCGTTGGTATATATTAAGGGAATCGTCGTCGAAATAGAAGGAAGAAAAAAACCAAATAGTGCAATGATGTGTATGACGCAGTTACCAATGAAATTATAGTAGGATTCAAACAGACAAATCATACAGTGATGTGACATTGATATCGATAGAATAGCCGACGGAGTCACCGTCGGTAAATCCATTGGTAATATTTAATATATGACCCAGCACTCGACTCTCCTCTCCCCCTCCCCCATTTTTACTTCTTCTTGTAAAATTTCCCTGCAAC
>Ga0325410_1002683_pt1 | contig 19893 bp, 10 predicted proteins | sample PopdelMetagenome_16_FD_206182 | JGI IMG/M metagenome (GOLD analysis project Ga0325410, IMG submission 206182) | Populus deltoides microbial communities from Bellville, Georgia, United States - Xylem-PdIQD-R3 | ecosystem: Host-associated > Plants > Phyllosphere > Stem > Wood/Secondary xylem... | reverse complement strand
GAGGAACCAAGAGTTCCCTCATTCATTTCATGCTAATTTCATTCAATTAACACACATATTCACATCACAAACAACCTATTATAATAGATTTAATAAGGAAAAACCACAATCCCCCCCTTTTTCCCCCTTTTTCTCATCATATGGTCAGCCATCAGTTACTTAATTATCCATATGTTTTCTTTGATAAATCTTCATGATTTCATGCATCCAATCACATTCAACACATGGATTAACTCAATCTTAACAACTAATACATTTCCCCCAATTCAAGTCTAAGAACCCTAATCTAAAATTCAACATTAAGGCATCAATTTGTAATCGAATTTGAAATGACTTACAAGACCATGTTTAAAACTCTTTACCCAGTAAGAATCAAGGTTTTGATCTTCAACTAGTCAAAAATTTTTGACTCCCTCTTTTCTTTGATGACAGTCGACCCTTCCTCCTCTCTCATTGTTTAATTTTCTTGTTAATCTCTTATCCACAAGTGTTTATTCTACCTATAAACCCTTAATCTTGGGTGGGTTGTTGAAATTTTGGTGTTTCTCTCTAAATTTGGCAAGAACAAAAATAAAAAAATCCCTCCTTCTTTTAAATTGCTCTTGCCGGTTTTGGATGGGTAAAGGAGAGGGGTATTTATACCCCATACTTTCTCTTATTTACACACAGACTCTATTTTCTTTAAGTGTATTATTTTTATCCCCACAACATTTATTTTAAAATGAACCTATACCTCTTTACATTTCTTATAATTTCACCCCTTAACCTTTAGTTTAGTTCATTTTCATTAATTTAGTCCAACCCTCAATATTTCTGGGTTAAATTTATAATATCTTGAAATATTTCATTTGGAAATTTATATCCAAAAATTTCCAAATTCCTGTTTTATTTAATTCAGTATGTGCATTTCTTCACTTTTATTTTCTATTTATTTAGTTTGAGATTTACGCAACATTTATTTCTCGGGGTTTACACAACTCGTTAGTATACCTGTGTGTAATGAACATCATGAACAGTTCTAAAGGGAACCGGATTGTATTAGTATTTATTATCTATCCATCCTGCAAATACTTAAATTGATAGATGCACGCACAATACAATAACATAAGTTCACATCACAATAATAAAAAAAATATTTCTTTGTTGTGAATCTTGTCATAAATATTACATCATAGTTTATGGCATTACACTTTTCTGTTTTGGAAATTTGTCAGAATTGTCTTTTTTTCTTTAATTGACTTTTTATCAGCTCCATCTCAATCTTCAATGTTGATTTCATCGCTATCATCATGTTCATCAACTTGTGCATGTCTGCTGGAGCTAAAAGCAACATTCAACTTCTTAGTGTCAACATCAACAAAAATATTCTCGGTGACGCAAAAATTTGCATTTTCTTCTAAGTCAATCAATGGAGCAATTTGATATGGATCTACTAACTAACTGACTTGAAAGACATCATTCCTCATATTTGATTCATCGTTCCCATCCTGAAAAAGTGATGACTAAATTATAGGGGTAGGGAATGAGAAGTGGGGGCAAACCACTAATAAAAAAGACCTTGTGATAAATATGGATTATAGAGAAGTTGAATAGGCTAAATTGATAGTAAAAACATGAATAAGTGATGATGATATATATAAGCCATAGGATATTAATGTAAAAACAAGATGATAGTAGGAAAAGTGAGATATTGGTTGTCCAATCCATATATTAGGACTGAACAGTTCGGTCACCCAACTTTCAGTTGAGGTTAGGGCACCTTGAATAAAGTGTAATGAGGTAGTTGAAGGAAAATAATTGAAAAATAAAATTAAAACATGACTATGAATTCATGTGAATCAAATTGCAATAGTATGATAATGCACATTGTGATAAAAATATAAGAGGATATTAATTGTATCTTTTGATTCCCAAACATGAGAGATGTTTGGAGCAAAGTCGTTGGTAGTTGAAGGGACTCGGTCGGTTGGGGAAATAGGTAGGTGCATTGCACCTTGTTTTTTTAATTTGTGTAAACTTATTGATAAAGTTTAGAATTTATTGTTTTATTGCTTCGATAAATATTGGAATGAATATGAGTACCTTACATACATTGATATGTATCAAACTTGTGATGACATTATTGGAATGAATAAAAAGACCTTGCATACATTGGTATGGATCCAATTAATTATGATAATGTTTGAATGAACATGTGTACCTTGCGTACAACAGTATGGATCAATTAATTAGGATAATGTTTGAATGAATATGTGTACCTTGTGTACAATGGTATGAATCAAGTTAGTTAGATAATATTTAAACGAACATGATTACCTTGCATGCATTGTTATGTATCAAATTAATTATGTTATTATTATAATGGATACAAGTACCTTGCATACAATGATAGGTATCGAATTAGTCATGATAACTTTGGAATAGACGTGATTATCTTACATACCTCGGTATGGATTGAGTATACACAATGACTTGGAGTTTAGAGGAGAAATGATGGATAATTGGTCACCATAGTGTCGGTGGCTAAAGATACATTATGATGATACTTATCACCATGATAAGGGTGGTTAAGGGCATAAATTGATACTTTGGCACCATGACAAGGGTGACCAAGTTTATGGGTTGATACTTGGCACCATAATGAGGGTGACCAAGGTTATGTGAATGATGCTTAGTAACCATAGTGTTGGTAACTAAGGTTGTGTGTGAATGATACTTGGCAATCGTGGTTACAATGCATATGATGTTGATAAAAAAAAATGAAAGGGGATCGATATGAATGGAAGGTTGAGATGACATTGATTAGTATCCAAATTTAGATTGCTAATGGTATCAATGGGGTTCCATTGGTACTGACATTTCAGAAGACATTGATTAGCTATTCGGGTTTGGATAGCTAATGGTATCAATGGGGTTTCATTGGTACCATCATTTTAGATGACATTGATTAGTTATTCAGGTTTGGATAGCTAATGGTATTGATGAGGTTCCATTAGTGCCGACATTTCTTAAATTAATTAGTCGATCCTGATAATTGGGTGACTAATGATGTTAGTAAAGATTACTAACATCAGCATGGGTACTCCCGCTTAAGAAAAAAAGATAAGTTGATTAATTATTCCAGGTCATGAATAGTTAATGATACCAATGGGTCACATTGATAGCGGCAACTATTTCTGGTGTGATTAGCTACTTCGGGTAAGGAGGTTAAGGATGCCAAGGGTTCTTGATATTAGCAACTTTAATGGTTAACCAGATGTGGATAAGAATTGATTAACTATTCCGGGGTAGGAATAGTTAATGATATCAATCGGTTGTATTGATATTGGCACTTGAATGGAATTGATTAGTCTAACTCAGTATTGGGAGACTAATGATACTAATGAGATTCATTAGTATTGGCAATTACCTTCTAGAAAATAGAAGAGAAATTATTGATTAGTTATTCAAAAAGAATGGGATAAACAAATGATACCAAGATAGGAATATCTTGGTATAAAGTGAGAATTGATTCATAATGAGATAGTGTTCGAAATCATTGAGTTGTGTTGAGATTTTCAAGATGAAATTATTCTTGGCAAATAGGTTAGGATATTAGATGTGCATTAGTAATAGATGGAAAATGTATGTTGTAAAAGAGGTCTATGCTTAATTTTATGTATAAAAAAATGCCATGAAAATTATAATGTGTCGTTGTTATTGTTTGTTACTACCTTTTATATTTATATATACATGTTAATTTCTGTTTTTAGTTCCATCGAGGTCACATCAAGAGTGATCTTAGTTTAATTACCTTTTACTTTTGATCATGTAATTATTTATAAATTAAGAGACTTATCTCCTAAAACTTGAAATGTAATATTAACTTGTAAATTTGCATGTATGACTTTAATTCTAAGTACCTATTTAACCATGCATATTTATAGTTGAAATTGAATCCTTCACTTTAATTACATTACATGATGTTATAATGCAAGATATAATTTATATGATAATATTATGTAACAATTGAATTATGCATTGTTATTTAGTGAACTTGAATTATATGATGTTATTGAATAAGATGTGTTGTGTTAATGATGATGAGTTGGGTTGAGATCTAGGATGATTGGATCGGGTTGTGAAATGAAATTGGAAGTGTAATATGATTTTATTGATAACTTGAGACTTCCTGGTATAGGGGAGGCTCTGCCAAAATTTTGATAGAAATTTCGGTGGAACTTGTTTAAAAACAATTTACCAAAAATTTCCAATGTATTGCGAAAAGGGATGTAGAAAATCAGGGTTTTTACATCATCAAAATGAATTCCTTGCCAAGTTATATACATTACAATGTTGCCAAAAACACCTTCTAAGAATTAGTTTGTCTAATTTCATTAACTTATCAATCAACACTTCTCAACCCTGTCTAACACCTTCATTGTTATTCGTTCATGCTTTTCTCATCATTTTAATTCATATAAAAACACATCATCAAGTTAAATATTCAAATAAAACATCCTTCTTCTTCCTACATCAATGGTCGGCCACACACTTAGTAAGGAGCTATAAATTTTCTTTCAAAATTCTTACAAAATTACTTGTTATTTTAACTGTTTTCAACCCCAAACGACAACTCAATTCAATTTCTCACTTCCCCAAAATTCATCATGAACCCTAATCTTAATTTGATGGAAAATTCAATGGAAACTTTACAATTATTGTAAGAACATGTTAAATGGATGTTGGGACACCTTATTAAAGAGTAATCTAGGCTCCAATTGCTAACAAATCAATGATTCCCATCTCGTGTTCCTTAATTGTTGTTGCCACCACTTTCTCCTCACTTTATCCATAAATTTCTTCTCTCAAAACACTTTAAATCTAAAGGATTTTATTTCCTAAATTCTTTAGTATCACTAACTCTCTTCTTTTTTCTTGTATTTCTCTAGATTTCTTAAGAATTTTCAAACAAAATGGAGTTTTTCCCTTTTTTTCTTCTCCATTCTTCATGGTTGGCCATAACAAGTCTTATATAGGCAAACATTTGTCAAGTCTTATATAGGAAAACATCAGGTATGATTTCCCCCATCCCGATATATTTTAATATCGATTTTCAACAGGCGATATCAAAATTCATTAATTTATACCCCAATACCTTTCTTTCCTCATAAATCACTTCCGTTTAAATTTAATTGATATTTTGAACTTATTTTATTTTTCAAGCATTTTTCGCACTTCTATTTTAAAAATTTATTTGCTAACCATTTTTTTTTTAATTTCAAAGGCCATATCCCTTGCCTTACTACAAGTATCAAATCTCTAATTTTTATATTTTATTTGCTTAATTTCCTTATACACTTCCTTCAGAAATTTTATGGAACTCTTGAGTTGTACCGGGTTTACATTTCTTAACCAACATTATGAGCGACGATTTTAGATCAATTTTCGTATCCTTACCCTTAATATATATATGTGTGTGTGTGTGTGTGTGTGTGTGTGTTTGTATGTTTGTGTTCTATATATCAAAATCATACATCATTCATTTTATTTCCTTTATCCGATTTGAAACATTTCTTTAATTTTATGTTGAATTTACACCTGGGGTTTACAATAGCATACCAAAGCCCAAGCCACCTTTGTCGTTGAAGGGGAAATTAATGAACCCTTTCAAAGGAAGACAGCTAATAGGCCCTCAATCTTTCTGATAATAGAACAAGGAAGGATAAACACAATAGACCAATATACCTGGATGGAAAAAAGAACGAATTTGATCAGTTGCAAATGGCCAGCGTATATAAGAGATGTCGGGTCCAAAACCTGATCTTAGAAAGAATCCGCTCTACCAAAGCCATGCAATCACTATGTTTCATTCGCGTAGTAATCAAAGGAACCCCCAAGTATCTGACCGATAGGGAACCCAACCTAAAACCCAAGAGATCTAAGAGAGATGCTTTCAAATCATCATCCACACCTAATAAGAAAACATGACTCTTATTCGAGTTGATCACCAACCCTAATAACACAGCAAAGTAATCTAGAGCCTTTTTGAAAACTCCCACTGAATCTTTGTCTACCTGATAGTATATCATAAGGTCATCAACAAAGCATAAATGAGTAATACTCTCCTGCTGACACCTCTAGTGATTGTGGTATCTCAGATCCTGATCAGCCTCTCTAAAAATACCTTTCAAGCCCTCCATAGCCAGCACAAACAAATAAGGACATATAATATCACCCTGCCAGATACCCCTGGCTGACTAAATAAACCCATTTAACTCCCTATTCATAGCCACTAAGAGAGGTACAATGGACATGCAGACCTCAATCCATCTAATCATGGAGCTAGGGACTCCAATAGTTCTCAAACCTGAGAGGATGAATTCTCAATTAACTGTATCAAAAGCTTTCCTGGTGTCAATTTTCAAAGCACATCTAGACATAGTATTGGATAAATGATAGTTATGCATAAGCTCCTATATCAACAAAATGGTATCTAATATATGTCTTTTAGACATAAAAGCAGTTTGAGAAGGCCCTATAACATAAGGCAGTATCAACTACAACTTGCTCATAATGACTTTAGATATGCACTTATACATCACATTACAACAAGATATAGGCTTAAAGTCATTCATAGTAACAAGATTCTCTACTTTTAGCACCAAAGCTATCCTAGTAGCATTAACACATCTAAGAAAAGTAGAGAATTCAAAAAAATACTTCATTACCAAGAATCCCCCAACTCTTTTTGAAAAACAGTAAAGTATAGCCATCGAGGCTTGGTGTTTTATCATCCCACTAAGCCTTCGTCTCTATCACACTCAATCTTCTAGTGAAACTATATATAGGGGTACCCTCTATAGGATTACACCAGACATCCTCAATAATTCCCAAGAAATCATCTCTATCAGCCCAAAAATTTAAGAACTTAAAGGAATTTCTTACCTTGGGAATTGATGCACCAAACTACTCCACTACAACACTATGATCTAAATGCTCTCTAGGAAAAAATTCTAAACAAGTAGCCAACCAAGTAGTGAACCAGATAGAGCTACTAAAAACCCAATCTAGATTATCTAAAATAGTCCTTGTATCGTGTTAACTGTTATGCCATGAGAATTTTAAGCCTATATAGGGAACTTTAAACATATGGATACCATGGAACGGGTTTCCTACGCACCTTGATTGTGTGACATAGTACAAAAATGAATACAAGAATTATAAACAATCTAAACATGACAATAGATAACCAAAATACTATTATTGCTACTTTCTGTTATTAGCCTAAGTAAGTATAATGTTGCGATGTCGTGGTCGCACAAATTAATTACCCTAGATTAAAACACAACACACAAGATAGTATAAAGCAAGCAAGGGGTTGATCCCACAAGGAAGGTTCAAGTTAGATTTATATGCTAGATGATGCAATTTGGGGGGGGTTTGGACGTTATCGAGGCCAAAGCAAAAAAAAAAAGCAGAAAACTATCATGCAAAATTAAATAAAATCAGAAAATTATCAAAAGAACAAACCTTGGTCACAAGTAAACATCCACCTACAGAAATCAGAACTGATCACGGAAACGAAACATCAATTTATATTCTGAATATTTATCTCTTCTTAACATTGGTTAGTTAACGGATCCACCATATAACTAACCCTAACCATCAAACAACCATAGTGTCCGCACTAGTAATTTAATTCAGTGGCAACCTTAATAACTAGATAAGTTGATTAATCAAGAAAACATAATTGTCCGCAGTCAATGTTTGATTTAATTGAATGTTCTCCCTAAGATTAATAACGTAGATCCACCATAATTATTAAACTCAGTTGCTTCACAAGTGCATATACCACAACTCCGATTTTGATATCAAACTTAGCAATAGATTGTCTACAATAATAACTTAGAGTCCACTCTAGCAACTAAAATAAACAATCATTGAAAAAATAAGCATAGGAAAACAAACATGTTCATCATATAAACTAGAAAGAAAAGGTAAAATAAATCTCACAGTTCTTGAAATCCAAAGGTTTCCATGTCCTTGCAACCAAGAAAAAGAGTTTAGTCTTGCACGTTTGTTGAACAACTAATAAAAAAAAAAGGAATGCATGATTTCGGGTTTATTGGAGGAAGGGGATGTTTTTATCTTCTTGGCTGGCTGCCCCTCTTCTCTTCTCTCATTCTTTTTATATCCTAGGAAACCACAGTCTCTATTTCACAAAATAGTACTCCTTTAAGTAGACAATTTACATTCAAGTGCTTCAATAACTATTTTCCTAAAAAAAAAAGAAATAACCTTGCATGAAATCTTCAAGCTTTGACTTAGAGGATTAAATTGCTTAAATAAAAACTTAGATGTCGGTTTAGATGCTTCAGAATGTAAGTTGGACTCGTTTCTTCACGAAACTTGTTTGCTGGCAGAATTCAGTTGTTATCTTTACAAAATCATATCTCCCTAATAAGACATCTTTTTTGGCTGAAATTTGGAGCGTTGATAGGTCTTTGAGTCAGGAATGCAAAAAAAATTGAGGTTCCATCAACTGGACTTTTGTAGCTCCAGATATTCAAGTCGGACTGGTCGAAGGTCAACATTGGCAGATTGCGAGATTTGACTTTAAAGGCTGCGATTTCCATGCTCTTCCTTATTTTATTTTCTTGCCTTAGATGTTCAGAAAGGTATGGACGTTAGCTTTTCAATTTCACTGGAATCACTTCATTTCGACCTCTAGAGCTCACGCTCTGCACAAAACATCAACTAAAGGTCAAATCTGCCAATTACCTCCAATTTAATCCTTTTTGCATCTTTCATCCAAAAGTTCCTTTAAAACATAAAATAAAAAATATCAAGGCATTTTATATATAAAACATAGGCAAAACAATAGGTAAATATGGGTGAAACTATCAAATAATATGGTTACATTATATAATCCTTTCTTTACTCCTTACATACATAATACATATTTCATCAACTTTATTATCCTTACTCACACATCCCAACCTCTCTATAAGAGTGGTAGGAACCGGAGTTAATTCCATTGCTGAAGTTTTTTTTTTTTGCTTTATTCCAATCATCCCTTACGAAACCACTAAATACGTTTATCCACATTGTTCTAACCCAGTCATCCATCTCAGATGCTGTTAACCATAGTTAATCACAATATACCCACCGGGTCATTCATCTCAGATGTCATTAGCCGTAACTAATCACAATATACACACCCGATCATCCATCTTGAATGTTATTAGTCGTAGCTAATCACAATATTCAAACCTAGTCAACCATCTTGGATGCCTTTAGTCGAAGCTAATTACGACTTCCAACCCGGACATCCATTTTGGATGTCATTAGCTGAAGCTAATCACAATATACACACCGGGTCATCTATCTCAGATACCATTAGCCGTGACTAGTCATAATATTCAAACTCGATCATCCATCTTAGATGCCATTAGCTTAAGCTAATCACAACTTCCAACCCGGTCATTCATTTTGAATGCCATTAGCTGAAGCTAATCATAATGTACACACTCGGTCATTCATCTTGGTTACCATTAGTCGTAGCTAATCATAATGCTCAATGTGGTCATTTATCTTGGCTGTCATTAACCATAGTTAATCATCATATCCAAGTCCGGTCATCTCTTTAGGATGCCATTAGTCAAAACTAATCATCAAAATCCAATCCCACATTCTATAAACAATTCATTATTCACACAAGATAGTAATGGATCTTTAGTAACAGATTCATTTCAGAGGATTAATATTATGCTAAAAGAGGGTGGAAAACCACCTACCTGTTCCTCCTGTGGAATGCCTTTATCTGGTCGAAGGTCTGATCCCAGTCGTACCACCTAACATATCAAATGATCATAATCAGTATACTCATATCAAGCAACCATGTAACCATCATCATACATATCTCAAGAATAGACATGTTGACATTCAAGTGTTCCATACATTATACAATCATACAATGAACATCATCATATCAAGACACTTCCTTTTATTTTAAAAGGTGGCCACTCACGGGCGTCCTACTGTTTAATTCTTGAGTTTTGTGGTGACTTAGATTAGACCAACAATGGAATCGTCCTAAGCATTAAATCATTTTTGATAAGGAATTCATCAACAAACTAAGTTGTTGCTATCACAGAAAAGTTATCAGATTGAGTCGTTGGTAACTAATAAATTGTTAATAAAAACTAGATCGCTGGTGACACATAAATCATCAGCAAAAACTGCTTCGCTAATGACATAGAACTTGTCAGCGAAAACTGGTTCGCTGGTGACACAGAAATCATCAGCAAAAACATTCATTGTCAATTCAAAAATTGTCAATGAATTGTTTCCTCGATTGATGCTTGGATTCCTCAGCGCATAGAATCTATTGTTAACTCAAAAATCATTGATGAAAATTACATCGCTGCCAACCCAGAAATCGTCAATGCTATTCAATTCTACCACTGGCGTATAAAATCATAAGCGCACATAATCTACTGTTGACTTAGAAATTATTAATGAAAACTACGTCGCTAAAGACCCAAAAATCATCAACGCGATTCAGTTCTACTATTAGCGCATAAAATCACCAACGCACATAATCTACTGTGACTCAGAAATAGTTGACAGAGATATGTGCTTATGATTGTTGATGATTTTACAAGGTATACATGAGTTTTGTTTTTAAAATTAAAAGATCAAACTATTTATGAATTTATAAAGTTTTCAAAGAAGGTTGAAAATGAAAAAGTTTTTTCATCATAAACATAATGAGTGATCATGGTGATGAATTTATAAGTGATTTGTTTGAATTCTTTTATGAAGAAAAAGGATACCACCATAACTTTCTAACACCTAGAACTCCCCAATAAAATAAGGTTATGAAAAGAAAAAACTGGTCTCTTAAAGAATTTGAAAGAACAGTGTTAAATAAATTTGATACACCTGAATATTTTTGGGTGGAAGCCATAAACACATCTTGTTATGGTTTAAATCGTGTCATCTTGAGACCAAAGTTGAAAAGGACTCTTGTGAGCTTTGGAGAGGAAGGAAACCCAACATCTCATATTTCAAAGTTTTTTTGTTCAAAATGCTTTATTCTCAACACCAAGGATAATCTAGAAAAAATTGATTAAAAATGTGATGTTAGAATTTTTCATAGTTATTCCTCCTCAAACAAAGCATATAAAGTTTACAATAATAGAACATTTTGTCTTGAAGAATCCATGCATGTCATCTTTGAGAAAAATTAAAATGACAAAATTATTGAGACTCTAAATGATATTAATGAAAGTGTTCAACAACTGATTCATAATGATAAGACCACCATAAAGGACAACAATGAAGGAATAAACAAAGACCAACCTAGTACAAGCAATCAATAAGAAATGGTAAATAACTCATTGATGTCAGCAAAAAAGCAAAGGTATGTAACCTCTTATCTTCCCGAGTTAATTATTGGCAATCCTTTTAAAGGTATTGAGAATAAAGTATTGATTATAAAGAAACCTTTGTAGTAGTAGCTAGACTAGAATCAATAAGGATGTTTTTAGCCTATGTTTGTCAAGCCAACTTCATATTTTTTCACATGGATGTCAAAAGTGTATTTTTAAATGATTTTATCATGGAAGAAGTGTATGTTGAGCAACCTCAAGTTTTGAAAATTCTCATTTTCCCAACCATGTTTTTAAACTCATAAAGGTCTTAATGGTTTAAAACAAGCACCTATATTGAAAATAGTTTCAACATTAGCAAAATTGACACCACCCTCTTTACAAAAAAAAAGAAAAAGGTAAAGATATCTTGATTGTGAAAATTTATGTTGATGATATTATATTTGGTGTCACTAATGAATCTCTTATTAAGGATATTGCAAAGTGCATGTAAGATGAATCTGAAAAAAGTATGATGAGAGAATTGAACTTTTTCATTGGATTGCAAATCAAACAAACAAAGGATGGCATATTCATTAACCAAAGCAAGTACAACAAGGATCTTTTAAAAGGATTTGGGATGGAACATGTCAAAGAAGCTAACACACTTATAGCGACATCAACAAAGCTTGATATGGATGAAAATGGTAAGAATGTAGACATCACCAAATATCGAGGTATGATTCGTTCACTCTTATATTTAATTACAAGTAGACCTGATATTATGTTTTGTGTATGTTTATGTTCATGCTCATGTTTTCAAGCCTGTCTTAAAGAATCTCATATTAGTGTTGTTAAACATATTTTTCATTATTTGTATGGTACAACTTATTTAGGGTTGTGGTATTTGAAAGGAAATGAGTTGAGCTTGACTAGCTATTCAGATGTTGATTTTGTTAGATACAAAGTTGATAGAAAAAATATTAATAGAACATGTCACTTTTAGGATCATTAATACTATCTTGAGCTAGTAAGAAACAAAACTTTATAGTCATATCAACAACTAAATAAGAATATATTGCAGCGGGTAGTTGTTGTGCTTAAATATTATGGATGAAATAAACCTTAGAAGACTATGGACATAGATTTTATCATGTACCTATTAAATGTTATAACACTAGTGCAATAAGTATTTCTAAGAATCATATACAACACTCACCTACAAAACACATAGAAGTTAGACATCACTTCCTAAGGGATTACATGACTAAAGAAGATATTGTACTTGAGTTTGTGGGCACAGAACACCAATTAATAGATATTTTCATAAAGCCTTTAAGTAAAGATCACTTTTGCAAAATAAAAAGGAATTTAGGCTTTATTCATGCTAAAGATGTTTAATATTTGTTTTTGTGTATACATTATTGAAAATAAATTAGATATATTTAAGTGATCAAAATTATACCCCTATTAGCATTAAAATCTTAAAATATTTGTTTTGCTGCAAAATTTATTGTTTTCCATGTCTAAGACAAACTAGTCAACTAGTTCGTTATGGTCAGTTCATCTGGTTGACTAGTTAAGCTAAAGAAACATAGCATAGCTACTAGATGAATAACTTTTTGAGAATTGATTTGGAGTCAATTGTTAAGTCTACAAGTTGAGCAAATAGTTATATTTTGACTCATAAAACACTTGTGAAAAAGAAAATTTAGAAAATTATATTTTTTGTGTTAACTAATCGACTAGTTAATACAACTGGATCAACAGATCAATCGATTGAACTAGAGGGTTGGTAGTGAGGCTACTGCCTAATTTTTTAAATTTTTGCCCCTTAATTTCTTTGTGTTTTGGACAAGATTTTTACATGAAAGGGCTTCATCTTTAATGCAAAGAAAGGACCAAAAGAAAATTTTAAGAAATTCTTAGTTTGGATTTCAATCAGCTAACCAATTGAACTTAACCCAAAGCAACTGGTCGATTGCTTGCTCTATAATATATGTGTGTGTGTCATTTTCAAACAAAAATCAAAATACCCCTACTTTAAAACCCTAAGCCTTAACCCAATTCTCTCTCAAATTTTCACCAATTTCACCAAATCAAACTCTATTTTAGGTTGTTTCTTGAAGATTAAAAAGTAATGTCATGAAGAAAACGCCAAAGAGAAGTCGAATCGCGTAGCAAAAAGGCAAATGATCTAACTTTCTATCAAAGTGATGATAGTCAAAGATTTTTTAGTTCTTTTTCAAATAGATCAATTGCTATAGAAAGAGGCTTAGGAAATGATCGTTGTGCATTTAAGATAGATGGTATTTTTGAACAAATAGGTTGGAGTACATTGTTTTATGTAAAGAAATCCACATATTCTAAATTTATTAAGATTTTTTTTGCAAACATGAGAATTGTTGCTACCCATTTTATAATAAAATATAAAAAAATATAAGAAAATACACGGCCTAAAAAAGGAATGCTCGAGACCAATGATGGAAGACTAAAAAGCCAAGTGAAAGTTGGTAGGCTAAAATAGCAATCCAAGGCTTTAATTGACAAAGCCCATTAGTAAAATGTTTTTTTAGGTGTTTAAAAACTCAATTGGGATTTTCAAAGGTTTAATTAATTATTGAAGGTTTAATTGCATGAGAAATCAACTTTTAAAACTCAATTTTGATGTCGAAAAAAATGAAGTTTAAGGACTCGACCGAAAGCTTGGAAAGTTTAATTAATCAAATCAGGGGCTTAATTGCATAAAATTCAAAGTCTGGTGAGAAAATAGGACTTCATTGAACTTTTTATGAACCAATGATCAATTTACGAAACACACGTAACTTCAAGGATTGGAATCAGGAGAAATTAAGGATCAAATAAAAAATATTAGAAGTTTAGTGGTCATTTGGGGGTCTAATTGAACAAATCAGAGACCAATGATCAACTTGTAAAAGGCACTCAAAATTAGGATTGACAAGTGAATTTGGCAAAGACGCAATTAACCAAAATTAGAAGAAAAAAAAAGAGAGGGAAATTAAGGGTAAAATAGAACGAAAATAGAAGACTAAGGATCAAATTGAAAATTGACATATCCCAAATAATAAAAAAAAAAACCCTAATATGTAGGAATTAGTCAAAACAACATCATTTAAGGTATTGTGCTTTTCCTTCTTCAGTTTTTTGGTTGATCATTGGGGCACTTTCAAACGAATGAATGGGTCGGCAGCGACAGTCTCCATTGCTGATAACTGGATTGAAGGTTATGAGTAGTTGCACGAATTGATATGTTCATGTGTATTATATCTACATAAACTAAATATATAAAGGAACTACGAGTGTTATGCCCTAAACACATAGTAACGTTAATGCTTCATTAAACTACTTGATTGCATATTATAATTAAACTCGAAACGAGTTTATCTCCACTATTGATTTCTAAATTGGCAATGACTAGGGTTGTGTTGACAATTTATGAGTCGGTAGCGACTCAATTGTCTTCAACAAGTTATGTGCCAGCAGCGAATTAGTGTTCGCTGCCAAATTTGTGTTGTCTGCAGCAAATTAGTATTCCTTGCCGAAATCATGTTGTATGCAGCAAATCAGCATTTGCTGCTGAAAGTTTGTGTTGTCTACAGCGAATTAGCGCTCGTTGTCGAGATTGTGTTGTATGCAGTGAATCGGCATTTGTTGCTGAAATCGTGTTGTCTGAAGTGGATTATCGTTCGCTGCCAAGAATTTGTGTTGTCTACAGCAAATTAGTGTTTGCTGCCGAAATTCTGTTGTGTGCAGTAATTCAATGTTTGTTGTCGAATTATATTGTCTGCAGTGACTTAGTGTTCGCTTCTGAATTTCATTGTCTGTTACGAATCAGTGTGCGCTGCTGAATTTCATTGTCTACAGCGAATCAGTGTTGTGAAACCCTAGAAATTTATAATTTATATATGCGGATGTGTAAACTCTCATGTAAATGTAAGACTGAAAGTGGTATGATCTCAATGAGTGATCGAAAACAAGATAAGAAATAATAGATAAATGATGATATACAATAGAGGGGATGACCTTGATTAGTACTTAAAAGTGCATTTTTATCAAGGTTTTATGTCATCATTTTGCACTTGAAGTATCAATAACTCCTTAACTAAAGCATGTTTTATAATAACAAGTCTGAAACCATAAGATACCTTTAATTTATGGTAAATGTTCATCTTAAATATAGGCCTATCACATAAATGAAAGGATTGATTTATGAATTTAAGCACTGAAATTGAAAGGACAAAGAGAGGTTTAAACTTAGAAAAGAGATGTTGGTTCAGTCCAAACTAGAACACTGTTCGGTCATCGGGTCATATCTGGAGTTGTAGATCTTGGATTTAGGTCTGTTTTATATGGATGGAAAGCTAAGACATAGGCCTAAAACTTTTATGGAAGTCCAAGATTTAAAAAGGTCGTTTTCAAGTCCAAATTATAGCAACAACGGAGAAGTCTGAATTTGTCCTGCAGCCCAGACACTGTTTAGTATTCAGCCCATATCTTGAGTTCTAGAAGTCCAAATGACCTCAATTTTTTATTTTTTTTGGAAAGCTGAGACAATTTCCTAGAACTTTCATGATTCAAGTCTGTTCAAATTCTGACGTTAGCAATGACGTTTCGTTCAGACAAGAAGATAAGGATTGTCACCAAGTCAAGAGTTGGTCACCCACTCAACAATTAGTCATCAAATCAATAGTTTCAAATTTTGGCCTCTAAAAGGAGGCATTTGCCATGCATTTAAGAGATTGGTTGTTCATATCAAGATCTTGCTCTTGCTCTCTCTCTTTATATTTTTGTAATGCTTAAGTTTTGCTTTCATTAATATCATGTTTATGCTTTTCATTTTCTTTCCTTTACTTAGTTAACTTGTATCTTATTTATGTTCTTATCTTGTTTATTTATGTTTCTCTTCTTCATTATGTTTAGCTAAGTTTATTATGTCAAGGTGAAAAGGTTACACTAATAGTGTAAGAATAAGTATAATATAAACTCAATATGGACTTCAATGCTTATATCCTAAACAACTTGCTATTAACATGTCTTATCATTTTTATCTTATTAATTCTTAATACCTTGTTTGTTAAATGGTTAATCTAGATTTGTGTTGTATAACACTTGGTACAACAAATGCTTGGCACTTTTATAGCTCAACCGTATGGTATAACCTACACCTGTGCTATGAAAGAAACTTGATTTGTTGTTAACATAAGTTAGCATCATGAATTCCTGACAATATTTAAAAGTTTGGTGTTACTTAAATAAGATAATTAATATGATCATGTTAACAATTTATAATGAGCTATTAATGACAAATCATCCGATTAGAACCTCCTTTGTGTGTGGTTTCCAGTTAAGTAATAAAAAGAGTTTATACTATACTTGTTTGAAATACCATTAGTGGATCCTCTAACCTTGATATTTGTTTTTATCAGTGTTTAATCCTCACATTAATCTTACATCTCAAAGTCCTCTTTAACTTCTTCTTGTTGTTGTTATTTATAATTTATATAGTTAACCTCCCTATGGTTCGATCCCGGTCTTGCCGGGTTATTTATTACTTCGACACTCCTACACTTGGAAGAAACATCAATCTTTTGGTCGTGTCAAGTTTTTGGCGCCGTTGCCGGGGAGGTAAATTCTTGTATAAATTATAATATTTATTTTATTTTCTCTTTTCACTTTTTGTGTATCTAACTTTGTTTCTTTTGTTTTGTTTCTTTTTCTTTTGCTTTCTTATTCCTTTTATTCTCTTCCTACACATCCATGAGAGTTTGATCACGTACATTAAGTGGTAGACTTTGTAGGGTATCCTCATCATTTTCAGAAAATATGGCCGAAGAAGATAATCAGTCACTTCATAATGAGAATAATGAGAATAACTGTGTTAGAACACTTGGAGATCACATGAATGCCACAAGAACAAATGCACCCTCATGCATAATTTTTTCTCCTGATGCATCTCATTTTAATTTTAAGCCAGGCATTATTCAACTTTTACCTTCTTTTCATGGCTTAGATCTAGAAAATCCATTCTTGCATTTGAGAGAATTTAAAGAAGTTTGTAACACCTATAATGACTTAAATTGTAGCATGAATGCCATTAAATTAAAGCTTTTTCCTTTTTCATTAAAAGATAAAGCTAAAACATGGCTACAAAATCTTAGGTCAGGATCCATTCATGCTTGGGATGAAATGCAACAATAATTTTTAAAGAAGTTTTTTCCATCTCACAGAACAAACTCTTTCAAAAGACAAATCACCACTTTCACTCAAAAACCAAGTGAAACATTTTACCAATATTGGGATAGGTATGGAGACTTGCTTAATACTTGCCCCCATCATGGTTTTGAAACATGGAGATTGGTTTCACAATTTTATGAAGGGTTAACACCTAAAGATAGACAAATGGTGGAATTTATGTGCAATGGAACTTTTGAAAATAAAGACCCTGATGAAGCAATGGAGTATCTAGATTTCTAGCTAAAAATTCTCAAAATTGGGACACTACGGGCACTTATGAGGCACCGGGTAAAACTCAACCTCATACATCTAGTGGAGGTATGTACAACCTTAGGGAAGATCATGACCTCCAAGCCAAATTTGCATCTTTAGCTAGAAAAGTCGAGGCACTTGAATGTAAAAAAAGTGGTCAATTAAAATATGTTCAAGACATTGTGTGTCAAATCTGTGAAACAAATGAATATGAAACCAATGACTGTCCAACTTTGCCTTCTTTCAAGGAATGCCTCCATGAACAAGCCCATGCTTTAAACAGTTTTCAAAGGCCCAATCATAACCCATACTCGTAAACATACAACCCTGGTCGGAGAAATCACCCAAATTTCAATTGGAAGAGTGATAACAATAATGCACAAACTTCACAACCACCGTTTCAAGCACACCACACTTTCCAAAATTCTCATAGATATACACCTCCTTTTGCTCCACCTCCTAGAAGAAATCTTGAGGAAACATTGCATGCATTCATTGAAAAGCAAGAGACAATCAACACTCAAAATGCTCAAACTATAGCAAATCTTAAAGATACTCTTGCAAAGTTCACATCTGCTCTCAATTTTCAAGAGAAAGGTAAGTTTCCATCTCAACCACAGCAAAATCCCAGGGGGCAATACAATGCAAATGCAAGTAGTTCTGGAAGCCAACACATGGATAAAATAATGAGAAAAATGATAAAATGTTTCTAGTAAAGAATAAATTATAATAAAGGACAGTGCAATGAAAAGGGCAGGACTTAAGGTGCAAGTACTGATAAAAAATAAGTGACGTTACTTTAAAACGGTAATAAGCCTGATAAATAAATAAAGATGGAAATTTTAAAGTGAATATATTTCAAAATAATAAAATGACTTTAAAGGTTTAGAAGGATGATTGATATGATTTTATGTAAAGATTGAACAAGAAAATTTGGATTGTTGACGAAAAGTCATAAACTAATCAATTTTACATTAGAAAGTAGAGCTCTCAATCCAATTGTTGGATTGGAATGCAATTTTGTATAAAGTTTATTAATATGTTTTCCTACCTTGGTTAAAGATCTCATCCCAATCGGAGTTCGGTAAAGACTGGCGATTTAAGTAGAAACAAACCGTATAGTTTACGTGAAAAATAAAATAAAATAAATAAAGGCATAAATGAGGTACAAAATTATAATTAATGAAAAATATGTCTTTAAAACAGCAAAGAGGCTAACCAGTCCAAAAAAAAGGTAAGAGATAATAGAGAAAATTCGGCTAGAGAGAGAAGTGTAGAATTTGGAAGAGCCAGTAATGCTCTGGTAGCCATATCTTTGGTAGCCACCATTAGATCATGTTGATTTTGGGATATATTGTTCTTCACCGACTCCTATACTACCTGACCGGAGGGATTTGAAAGCACACAATCTGTTTGAAAGAAATCATCATAGGAAATTTCCTGGAAAATAAAAGGAAATTCACCTGTAGGGCAATTTAGGTCATCGGTCGATTTCACCGTTGGATCATGTCCATTTTTTTATATGTGGTGTACCTAGATGTTGCCTTCATTCTAGAAGGTGGAGATTGGAAACACACTCTCCACCAAGGTGTTATTCATGTTAAACAGTAGCTCGTCAATAAAATATAAAGTGGATGACGTATTGCTTTTTGAATCTATTGCTAGTTTTGGTAAAATTTAAGAAACTTGATTAAATACATGTTTTGATGAAATTAAAATTGTGTGGGTGTTAGGGTTTATGGAAGATGTACTGGTAAAATATGTTCTTGTTATTAATATTATTATAGATTAATTGTGTATTCCTTACATGAGGGGAAGAATGATTATGGTACAAGAATAGGAAGGAACATTGCTATATAAACATGTTGATTATGTGGATATGAATGGGGTGGTGACACGATCAAAAGATTGATGTCTTCTCCCAAGTGCAGGAGTGTCGAAGTAATAAATAACCCGGCAAGACCGGGGTCGAACCACAAGGAGGTTAGTTGTATAAATTATAGTTAACAGCAACACAATAACAACAATA
>Ga0325410_1002682_pt1 | contig 19894 bp, 13 predicted proteins | sample PopdelMetagenome_16_FD_206182 | JGI IMG/M metagenome (GOLD analysis project Ga0325410, IMG submission 206182) | Populus deltoides microbial communities from Bellville, Georgia, United States - Xylem-PdIQD-R3 | ecosystem: Host-associated > Plants > Phyllosphere > Stem > Wood/Secondary xylem... | reverse complement strand
GAGGCCTGAAATGGAATCTTTTGCTTCTTTTTTCTCTAATGGCGTAGAAGTTATGCCATTCAAGCAAATTCAATGAAAAGAAAGAAGAGAAGTTTTCTGTGTGAGATTGGTTTTTGTATTTTCAGTTTAAGCTCCATATTGTCAAAGAACCATCTCAACCCAATAGCTTAAGCTGTTAGGTAAGGTCCCAAGATATGATTTATATTATTCTCTAAGACACCCCCTCAAGTGAAAGCCTTTTAGGCTTGAAATTTGCACAAGCCCACATTACCTTTTTTATCAAATAAATGGGGATGGTGAGATTCGAACTCGAGACCACTTGGTCATCAAGGCTCTGATACTATGTCAAAGAACCTTCTCAACCCAATAGCTTAAGCTGTTAGGTGAGGTCCTAAGATATGATTTATATTATTATCTAATACATATCAATTACCTAGTTTGGTGTTAAATAAAGGAGACTATCCTACAACGTTGTGTTAAAGCATTGCTAAATATGATTTATGTGGAACTTATATTTTCTTTTTAAAAAGTAATAATTTAATTTTTATTGAAACAAAATAATTTTCCAGTAAATATTTTCATTTTGTTATTAATATATTTAATTTTAAAAAATATAATATTTTTTCTATGTCAATTATTTAACAAAAACCAAAAACATTTTTATAAAAATTGATGTACCCAAAAAAATCAAAATAATTAAATAAAGATAAAAAATATTCATCACTAATTAAAATCTTTTTATCTTGTTAACATATTCAATTTTTTTTTTTAAATCTTCACTAAAAATTTTATTTTTTAAACAACATTCTATCAAGGGACAATTGTTGTCTTGGTTTTCTATGTTCTCCCTTGGCTTTGGCTCATTTGTACCAATCAATTTGTTTATGCTTGGATTTAAATATTGTAAGCTTTATCTCCCTTTTCTTACTTGTTATTTCTTTACTGTACTCTGCTTTTTTGTTTATGGTTTGCGTTTGCTCTTGTCGTGGATTCCCATTTCAGGGAGAAGATTCTTATTCTTCTTTTGAATCATTATTGCATAACCCTTTTCTCTTTAATTTATTATATGCTCAATGATTGATTCTCGTCTCATCTAAGTTAAAGCATCTTTGTGTAATGAAAGAACCATATGGGAAAGTAATAATAAATTATCTATGACACGATCAAAGAGTTGATGTCTTATTTCAAATATAAGAGTATCGAAGTAATAAATAACCCAACAAGACTGAGGTCGAACCACAGGGAGGTGAAGTATATAAAATTATAAACAATAAATGAAAAGGAGTTGAAGAAAACTTTTAAGATGTGATATTCATGTAAGGATTAAATAAAGATAAAATAATTGTCAAGGTTAGAAGATCCACTAATGATATTTCAAACAAGTATAATATAAACTCTTTTTATTACTTGACGGGAAACCACACACAAAGGAGGTTCCAATCGGATTATAAATTGTTAACATGATTACATTAATTATCTTATTCGAGTAATGCCAATACTTGTAAATATTATCAGGTATTCATAGTGATAACTTATGTTAACAACAAATCAAGTGCCTTTCATAGCACAGGTGTCGGTTATACCATACAGTTGGGCTATGAAAGTGCCAAGTATTTGTTGTACCAAGGGTTATACAACACAAATCTAGATTAACCATTTAACAAGTAAGGTATTAAGAGTGAGTAAGATAATAAATACAAAACATGTTAGTATCAAACATTAAAGTCCACGTTGAGTTTCTACTATACTTATTCTTACACCATTAGTGTAACCTTTTCACCTTAACATAATAAACTTAGCTGAACATTATGAATAAGAGAAACATTGATAAACAAGATAAGAACATAATTATATAAGTATAGTAAAGGAAATGAAAAGCATAAAAAAGAGATTAAGGAAAATAAGTCAACAGAAAAAATGAAACCTTAGAGTAGGAAAGTGTTTTCCTTTCTTTATTCTATGGAAAACACTTTCCTTTTCTTTATTAACAAAAGGTGTCCCCTGTCCTAAAGACTCTCTTTCTCTCCCAAATAATTTACGCAGATCAATTGCAAGCATCTTTCATCTTTCAGGTAAATTTGTTTTTCTCAAATGTCTTTATTTATCATGTTTTCATCCTCTTTATTTTTAATTTGTTGTTATTATTATGGCACAAATCTTGTGCTGTGTTTTTTCCCTTGTTTATTTGTTATTTCACTGCAACCATGCTCTGTTAGTGGTTATAAGCCGGATATTTCACTGCAACCAAAAGCTACCATGCTCTGTTAATTTCACTACAACCAAAAGCTCTCATGCTCTGTAAACCGAAACCCATGGGAAGGCATCCCATTCAACCACAGCAAACCCAAACCCTTGGGAAAAATCAACCACAACAAACCCAAAAATTGAACCCAGAAACCAAACACAGACCCATACACATACACGGCAAAATTATTTCCTTTCGCCATTGTTATCACAGCAAAGAATTATCACTGTCACAGCAAAGAATCACCATTTTTTTCTGAAGCTTAAGGTGCCCTACGGGCCCGTTTCCTTCCCAATCTCTTCGTCAGGCAACCCATCCATAGAAAACCACAACCCCTGCATTTTTCCCATAAACCATACACTGCAAACCCATACACAGCAAACCCAAACCCATTTTTCCCAGAAATTGGGTTTGCTGTGTTTTTTTCACAGAAACCAAACAAATTGTTTTGTTTGGTTTCTGTGAAAAAAACACAGCAAACCCATGCTCTGTTTCTCCACCCGATGTGATTTTCCTTCTCTGTTGCTGATATGCGTTTCCTGTGTTTTGTGCATTTCCTGTGCTTTGTTGGCGTGATGTGTGTGCGTTGATGATGCTGCGTTGATGATGAAAGGGGGAATTGATTTCGGTAGAAATCTTGACTGTGAAGAGGCCCGTTGATGTTGATGATGCTGCAGAGTAGATTGGTTTGAGTAGAAAATAGCAATAGGTAGTGGTTCCTTATTAGTGGTTATAAGCCGAGTATACTAAATGGTAGATGATGTTGTACAGTAGATTGGTTTGGGTAGAATTAGTGGTTCCTTATTTGGTTATAAGCCGGGTATAATTAATTAGAAGGCATTACTGAATATGTATGTATTGACGAGTTTGTTATTTGACGAGAATGTTTACTTACTTCATTCGGTCTAGCATGTTTATGTTTGTAATTTGAACTAATATGTATGTATATTACATTGAAACTTAATATTTATACATGACTATGTTTGATGTTAGATATTTATATTTATTTCTTGATGTTTATTTGATATATATTAAAGGGATAATTGCCTTTACCCGTAAAAAAAAATATTTATCCAAAATACCCATCAAAATATTTTATAAAATAAGCTATGTATGAATATAGGATATAATAAAAAAATTCATCATTATACTTTTTAGATTTCATTTTTTTTATTGTAAGTGATTAAATATTTTATATATATTAGATAAACTTGAAAAAAAATTAATTCATTAATAAATTATTTTCCAGTTCATTTTCCATAACATAAACAAACACTGGAAAATGTTTTCCAGTTCATTTTCCATAACACTGCCAAATATCAGAAAATACTTTTCAGGAATTCACTTTCCCCGAAATTCACTTTCCAAAAGGAAACAACTTTCCTGCAAGCAAACGAAGCCTAACATTAATGAATTATAAATGCATTTGTAAACTCTCTGTGTTTGGGCTTTGGCCCATTTAAAAAAACAAAACTCGAGCAAACTAAATAAATGTTGATCCAAAACATTGTGCTTTTAACATCAAAACAGAAGACATTGTCGTCTTTGAAAGAAAGAAGGAAAAAAATGCTATAGTTTAAGCAGCAAGTGAATTGATGATCGGAGAGTGTAGCAGTGATATTCAAACTCTGGTAAAATAGAATTCAATTATAACTGAAAATGAAAATTATTTTCCACAAATACCCCTTTTATTTCTTTCTAAAAATCCTAACTTACTTCGATAGAAAATTGGGTCAAAAAGTGGTGGTTGTGCATCGACAGATGTTACTGAGTTCAAACTTCAACATGACTGTTAAGAATGAGTTTTGGTTTGATTGTTGTAAGGTATTCTTAACTTGTTTATGGTTTTACAAAGATATTTGTACCTGGAATCTGAGATGGCAAAAAAGCCAACATGCAATCGGCTATATTCCCATTTAAATAAAAGATTGGGCCAATTTTTTATGTGAATAAATAAAAGATTAGTCATAGTAATAGGATTTCATGCGATGGCTCACGAGTAGATATGGCTACACCGTAAAACCAATTTTTTTTCATAAAAAATATGTTCAAGTGTCAAAAGCACACTTTAAAGAAAGAAGAAGATTTGTGCCTCGAGTTATATACCTGAATGGATTAAATAAATTTTTTTTTTTATTTTAATTAAATGATAAAAAATAGGGTATGGTATTAAATGAATTGATTTTTTCTTAAAAAAATATCATGATAATTTGGGAAGAAAAGTTTTTTTTTCAAAAAATGATAAACAATACAAATTAATTATTAGTCAATTAAATATGGAAGGACAAATTTGAGAAAAATGAAAAAAAAAAACTAACATGACTCAAATAGAGTTAGCATGACAAACCTATAACCTAGATAATAAAGGACAAGCCAACTCGGGTTAACTTTAAGCTAACGGTATAGGTCATGAGATTGAGATAATTCAATGGAAAAGAAAATGAAGGAAATCAAAAAGGCTATTTTTTTTAAGTTAGAAAAGAAAATAAGTTTTCATATATATATATATATATATATATATATATATATCAACCCGCTTCACTTTTTTAACATATTTGTTAGAAAATGAACTTCAAACATATTCCTAGACAATGTCTTGTCTAGAAGCTTTTTATAGGAAAGAGACACTCAATAATAAAATTAAGTCCATTATAAATAATCATACATGGGAACTAGTGGATCTTCCTCTTGGAAATAAGTCATTAAGCTATAAGTGGATCTTGAAAAGAAATATGAAAGTTGATGGCAGTATTGATAGATATATAGATACACTTGTTGTTAAAGGTTTTAAATAACAAGAAGAAATGGATGATTTTGACATATATTCACTCGTGTCAAAAATAAATTCCATACAAATGTTAATATCTATTACAACTATTAATAAACTAGAAATATATTAAATGGATGTAAAAACAACTTTTTTAAAATAATGACCTTTATGAAGAAATTTACATGGAACAATCTGAGGAGTTTGTTATCAGTGGACAAGAAAAGAAAGTCTGTAAATGATTAGTACTTAAAAGTGCATTTTTATCAAGATTTTATATCATGATTTTGCACTTGAAGTATCAATAACTCCTTAACGAGAACATGTTTTATAATAACAGATCTGATAATATAAGATAGCTTTAATTTATGGTAAATGTTCATTTTAAATGCAGACATATCTCACAATTCAAAGGATTGATTGATGTGATTAACTATTGAAAGTGAAAGGACAAAGAAACGGCTAAGCTTAGAAAGGAGATGCCGATTCAATTCAAATTGGAATACTATTCAGTTATTGGGTCATATCTAGAGCTGTAGATCTTGGATTTCAACTTAATTTATATGGATGGAAAGCTAAGAAATAGGCCTACAATGTTCATGAATAATGTAAGACCCAAATCTGCCATTTTCAAATTCAATGTTTGGCCACAAAAGAGAAGTCAGAATCTGTCCTGTAATCCAGCCCAAACACTGCTTAGAATTTTACCCATATCTGAAGTTCTAGAAGGCCAAATGACGTGACATTTGGTGGGTGGAATGAAAAGATAATTTTCAACAACTTTAATGAAGAAGATGTGCTCACATTCTGATGGTAACAATGACATTTCATCCAGATAAGAGCTTGAGGTCTATCCACCACGTCCACCAACAGCACTACTCAGTATTTTAGCCATATCGAGAGCTCTAGTGATCCAAATGCTCTGAAATGTTATGTGTGGAAAGATAAGATGATTTCCAACAACTTTCATGAAGAACACTTTGCCAAATTCTGATTGGATCAATGTCATTTTATCCAGTCAAAGTGCTTGAGTGCTGCTGTCATCCACCAAACAAATAATGCTAATATTTATAAATGTTGTCAGATATTCATGATGTTAATTTATGTTACAAACAAATCAAGTTCCTTTCATAACACAAGTGTTGGTTATACCATACAGTTGGTTATGAAAGAATCAAGTATTTATTGTACCAAGGGTTATACAACATAAATCTAGATTAAGCATTTAACAAGCAAAGTATTAAGAGTGAATAAGATAACAAATACAAAACATGTTAGTATCAAACATTAAAGTCCATGTTGAGTTTACACTATACTTATTCTTACACCATTAGTGTAACCTTTTCACCTTGACATAATAAACTTAACTAAACATAATGAAAAAGAGAAACATAAATAAACAACATAAGAACATAAGTATATTAAAGGAAATGAAAAGAATAAACAAGAGATTGAGAAAAATATAACATGAAATAAAACTTAAACATTACAAAAATATAAAGAAAGAAATAAAGAGCATGATCTTGATTTGAAAATCAAGATGCCTAAATGCATGACAAATGCCTCCTTTTATAGGCCAAAAACTACTGATTTGATGACTAATTGTTGAGTGAGTGGCCACTTCTTCACTTGGTAGCAATCCTTATCTTCTTGTCTGCGGAAAACATCATTGCTAACATCAGAATTTGAGCAGATAGTCTTCATAAAAGTTCAGGGAAATTGTCTCAGCTTTCCAATAAAACAAGAATCGGAGCATTTGTACTTCTAGAACTTGAGATATGGGCTTAACATTGAATAGTATCTGGGCTGCAGGACAGATTCTGACTTCTCTGTTGTTGCTACAATTTAAACTTGAAAGTTGTCCTTTTGAATCTTGGACTCTTCATGAAAGTTTTAGGCGTATGTCTTAGCTTTCCATACATATAAACCAGACCTAAATCCAAGTTCTACAGCTTCAGTTATGATCCAATAACTTAATGGTGTTCCAGTTTGGACTGAACCAACATCTCTTTTCTAAGCTTAACCCTCTCTTTGTCTTCTCAATTTCAGTAGTTAAACTCATCAATCAATCATTTGATTTATGTGATAGACCTGCATTTAAGATGAACATTTACCGTAAATTAAAGGTATCTTATATTATTAGACATGTTATTATAAAACATGTTCTAGTTAAGGAGATATTGATACTTCGAGCGCAAAATGATGATATAAAACCTTGATAAAAATTCACTTTTAAGTACTAATCACACCCCCAAACTAGCTTATTACTAGTCCCTAGTAATCAAAGTGTTAAAATAGAAAAACAATTTGCAAGTTCCACAAAGCAAGGCATTCATCATTCAACTTCCATTAATCTATCCAAATAAACAAACTTTCATTAAATGTATATATATGCTTCATAATGTTGAAACAAGATATTAATAAACCTTTTTTTTATGTGCTCAATGTATGAAAACATAGATGATGGGGCTTTTATTGGAAGAAAATAAAATTTTGTTCTAATGTTTTTCTAAGGTTACTTTTTTGGGTTGGGATTATTTTCTTTTTTTTTAAAATATATATACATATAACTTAAAACAAAATGCATCTTTAACCTATATAACGAGCTTCGGCTAATGACTCCCAAATTAGTTGGTCTTAGGGCATTAGGTGTTGAGACACCCCTTCAAGCTTAGTAACTCGGGTTGCAGATACTAATACGTAGATAATGCAATGTTTGATTCCCTTCAGCTTTTCTCCTTAACCCATGTAACAAGCACTGGGCCAATAGCTTCTAAATCTATTGACTTTAGGGTATTAGGTGTTAAAACACCCCTTCGGGCTTAATTGCTTAGGTTAGGGAGACTACGAAACCAAACTTATCTACGTTTTTATTATCATCAATATTATCAATTTGTTTTTATTTTTTTGTTTATTTTTTTGGCAAATTATATACTATCTCTTTCCCTTAGTTGTTATCTTTAACAAAAGAACATAAATAATGTAATAATCCAATGTGCAACCCACAATCATATGTTAAAGTGTGTGTGTGAAAATGAAAGTTTAAGAATACTTGTTAAATGAGTATATGAGCAGAATCAAGTGATAACAATGCGAGAGTTTGTAAACCTGAATATTTCAAGAAGTATTCTGACAGACCTTGATAAGAATATTTACTATGATGCGTCTCAAGAGACAATTTAATTCCTGCTTACTCTACCATCCTAATAACAGTTTTGTCAAATGGTTTTAATAATAGCAAAAAACAATTAGTAAGTTAGTTTTTTTTTAATGTCAACTACTACCCTCTCCCTCCAACCAAAACGAGACATTGTCCTCAATGTCCTAAGGTAGAAAGATAAAGTATAAAAGATATCACCTGAAACAGCGAACACTGACAAACCTGAAACACACTTAAACAAATATAAGAAATAATAAAACAAAATAATATGCTATTAATAAAACCAAAAGACACAAGTTCTTACAAACTAAGGCTTAAATTGTACTTGTGATTATGGCTCACATCTTCCCTTGGTTTTATGTCCAAGAACGGCTTCAACGCCCTCTACGGGTCGGGGATAAGCTTCCCATCCATTTTTCTTAAAAAATGACAAACAGGGTCTTTTTTAGTCAGATTCCCAAGACTAAGTTGATCATGTTTTTTATGAAAATGGGGCCAAAAATCATGAATTGAACGATGCACATCTCCACTAAAATACATCTCAAGAGTTAATAGAAGATTATCTAAAGACTCTTTACTCAGTCCATCCTTAATGAATTGTATTTATCTTTATGGTTTATAGATACCATTCCTAAAGAACGACATTGTGCATTACAAGTCCATCTGGCACATCGGTGACAAACTTTCAGTCATTTTACATGATGTTTCTTCGCAAAAGTGCTTTTACCTATCCCAGGTATGTATAAATAAAAGAATTGGAAGACTCACCTGATAATTGGACCTTTGCATCAAATAGCCAGCGAATATTTTCGGTGCCTTTTTTATCCTCAATTTCTTCTTGAGAATAAATCATTTGCAAATTTGCATATTTGTCAAACTCAGTTTTACTCACAGTAGATTCAAATTGATCATAAACTAATTCTTTAATAACATCTACTTCCTGTGAATCAATATTACATCTACTTCCTGTGAATCAATATTATCTCCAGGTTGCTTGCAAATGTTAAAAATAATTATCTCCAATGTCATGTTTTCAAATGATAGCTTCATCAGTCCATTCCTACAATTAATCAATGCATTAGAAGTTGCAAGAAACGGACGTTCTAAAATAACAAAAAATGAATTACATGCTTCAACAGGTTGTGTGTCCAAGACAATAAAATCCACAAGATAAATGAATTTATAGACTTGTATTAACACATCTTAAACTATTCCTCTAGGCACTTTTACAGATCTATCGGCAAGTAAAAGAGTTACAGAAGTTGGTTTTAACTCACCTAAATTGAGACTTTGAAAAACTGAATATGGATGTAAATTCACACTAGCTCCAAGATCAAGTAAATCTCTTTCAATTTCATGTTCTCTAATAAAGTAAGAAATTGTGGACAACCAGGTCTTTATATTTCAAAGTGTTATTGTTCTGACGAATTGCACTTACTTGTTTGGCTAAAATGTCTTTCTTTTTCACATTCAGTTTTCTCTTCACAGTGCACAGATCCTTCAAAAATTTAGCATAGGAAGGTACCTATTTAATAGCATCCAGTAAAGGTATATTGATCCTTACCTGTTTGAAAGTTTCAAAGATTTCAGAGTTGTGACTGACTTTCCTTTGTTTGGTGGTGGCATGAGGAAATGGAAGTGCTGGTGAGGAATCAGTCTTTTCTTTGCAATGTTTAGATTCAACCCCTTCCTTACCATCAAATATTGACTCATCATCTTTCTCACAAGGTTCAAGAGTGGGTTTTTCAATAACCTTACAACTGCGAAGAGTGATGACTGATTTGACTTGATCCATGTGTTGTGATTAGTACTTAAAAGTGCATTTTTATCAAGGTTTTATATCATCATTTTGCACTTGAAGTATCAATAACTCTTTAATGAAAGCATGTTTTATAATAACAAGTCTGATACTATAAGATACCTTTAATTTATGGTGAATGTTCATCTTAAATGCAGGCCTATCATATAAATCAAAGGATTGATTGATGAGTTTAACTATTGAAATTGAGAAGACAAAGAGAGGGGCAAGCTTAGAAAAGAGATGTTGGTTCAGTTCAAACTGGAACACTATTCGGTTATTGGATCATACCTGGAGCTGTAGAACTTGGATTTAGGTCTGATCTATATGGATGGAAAGCTAAGATATAGGCCTAAAACTTTCATGAAAAGTCCAAGATTCAGAAAGGTTGTTTTCAACTTTCAATAGAGAAGTCAGAATCTGTCCTGTATCCCAGATATTGTTCAGTGTTCAGCCCATATATCGTGTTCTAGAAGTCCAAATGCATCGATTCTATTTTTGTTGGAACGCTGAGACAATTTCCTAGAACTTTTATGGAGAATATCTGTTCAAATTTTGACGTTAGCAATGGCGTTTTATTCAGACAAGAAGATAAGGATTGTCACCAAGTCAAGATGTGGCCACCCACTCAACAATTAGTCATCAAATCAATAGTTCTAAATTTTGGCCTATAAAAGGAGGCATTTGCCATATATTTAGGCATCTTGGTTTTCAGATCAAGATCATGTTCTTGCTCTCTCTCTTTATATTTTTGTAATGCTTAAGTTTTGTTTATATTAATCTCTTGTTTATGCTTTTCATTTCTTTTCCTTTACTTAGTTAACTTATATCTTATTTATGTTCTTATGTTGTTTATTTATATTTCTCTCTTTCATTATGTTTAGCTAAGTTTATTATATCAAGATGAAAAGGTTACACTAATGCTGTAAGAATAAGTATAGTATAAACTCAACATGGACTTTAATGTTTGATACTAACATGTTTTGTATTTGTTATCTTGTTCACTTTTAATACTTTGCTTGTTAAATGGTTAATCTAGATTTATATTGTATAACACTTGGTACAATAAATACTTGGCACTTTTATAGCTCAACCGTATGGTATAACCGACACATGTGCTATGAAAGGAACATGATTTGTTGTTAACATAAGTTATAATCATGAATATCTGACAACATTTACAAGTATTAGCATTATTCGAATAAGATAACTAATGTAATCATGTTATCAATTTATAATCCGATTGGAACCTCCTTTGTGTGTGGTTTCCAGTTGAGTAATAAAAAGAGTTTATACTATACTTGTTTGAAATACCATTAGTGGATCTTCTAACCTTGACAATTATTTTATCCTTGTTTAATCCTTATATCAATATCTCATCTCAAAGCTCTCTTCAACTCCTTTTTTGTTATTATTTATTTCTTTGTTTGTAGTTACAGTTAACCTTCCTGTGGTTCGACCCTGGTCTTGCCGGGTTATTTATTACTTCGACACTCCTACACTTAGGAGAAAACATCAACTTTTTTGTCATGTCACTTATATTATTAGACATGTTATTATAAAACATGCTCTAGTTAAGGACATATTGATACTTCAATTGTAAAATGATAATATAAAACCTTGATAAAAATGCATTTTTAAGTACTAATCAGTGGATCAACTATTTCATGAAAATCCCCCAAACAAATATGTATCACTAGATCCATGATCGAATAAAAATTGATAAAGGTGTAAAGACAGCTAGATGGATTTAGAATTTCTTAGAGGATTTTTCATGTTGGATAAAACTAGTGTCAACTATTTATATCCATTACGACAGTGAGTCAACAATTAGAAGTGCATAAAGTATTATGTATAATAGTAAGTGTAGATATATACACCGTAGATATAATATCATTAAACACTTGCTCTTAAATAAAATTATTTCCAACTTTATAAACTCAAAGAAAATTATTGTGGATCTGATAACCAAAGGTTTGTCAAGAGATCTTGTGTATAATTCATCAAGGGGAATAAGCTTAAAGTTTTTAAAAGATGAAAGAGAGTAATGATAGTAATCATACCTAGTTGATTAGAGATTCCATGATCTAGGTTCAATGGGAAACACTGTAGCAATCCATAGTGTTTTTTTTTTAAAAAAACAACAAAGCTAAATTTTCAACCAGCTCCATATTAAAAAAATAAAATCAATAAAAACAATTCTGAAATAAAACATAAAAAATTAAAAAAAAGAAGAAGAAGAAGACAATTTTGGGAAAAAAGCAAAAAAAAATAAAAAAACATGTAGGGAAAGTTAAAGTTGAATTCTCAACCAGCTCAATATTAAAAAAAATATCGATAAAGATAATTTTGGAAAAAAACATGTGGGGAAACACTGTAGCAAAACAAAAACCATGTGGGGGAACATTGTAACAATCCACAGTGTTTTTTTTTAAAAAAAACTATGAAGCAAAATCGACAAAGACCATTTTGGAAATAAAAAGAATCATAAAAAAAAGTAAAAAAAACCATGTGGGGAAACACTATAGTAATCCACAGTGTTTTAAAGGAAAAAACTACAAAGCTAAAAAATAAAATCGACAAAGATAATTCTGAAAAAAAATCATTAAAAAAAACCATGTGGGGAAACACTGTAGCAATCTACAGTGTTTTAAAGAAAAAAACTAAATTCTCAACCAGCTCAATAGTTAAAAAAAATCGACAAAAATAATTTTGAAAAAAAAGCAAAAAAAGGAGACAATTTTGAAGAAAAACAAAGAAAAGAGAAATAGAAAAAAAAACGTATGGGGAAAGCTAAAGCTCAATTCTCAACCCGCTCAATATTAAAAAAAATAAATTTGACAAAGATAATTTAAAAAAAAAACTTGCAAGGAAACACTGCAGCAAAACAAAAATCATGTGGGGGAAACACTGTAGCAAATCCAGAGTGTTATTTTTGAAAAAACTACGAAACTAAATTCTCAACCAGCTTAATATGAAAAAAAAAATCAACAAAGACTAGTTTGAAAAAAAAAAGGAAATAAATCATAAAAAGATAGGAAAAAAACCATGTAGGGAAATATTGTAGCAATCCATAATGTTTTAAAGAAAAAAACTATATAGCTAAATTTTCAACCAGTTCAATATTTTAAAAAAATTTGCAAAGATAATTTTTTTTAATAAAAACAAAAAAATTAAAAAAAAATAAAAAGTCAGTTTTGGAAAAAAAAAACATGCAAAAAAAAGGGGAACAAAGGCGCAAAAAAAAACATGTGGGGAAAGCTACAGTGCGTGGGGGAAACACTGTAGCAATCCACAATGTTATTTTTTAAAAAACTACAAAGTTAAATTCTCAACCAACTCGATATATAAAAAATAAAATCGATAAAGATTAGTTTGAAAAAAAAAGAAATAAATCATAAAAAGAAAAAAAAACTATATAGGAAAATATTGTAGCAATCCACAATGTTTTTTAAAGAAACTACATAACTAAATTTTCAACTAGTTCAATATTTAAAAAAATTAGTAAAGATAATTTTAAAAAAAAAAATTTAATAAAAAAAAAGTCAATTTTGAAAAAAAAAACATGTAAAAATACAAAAAAAAAAAACAAAAAAAAAACATGTGGACAAAGCGATTCCCCACGCGTTGTAGAGTTATTGATAAATTAGTCCCCATGGACAGTACCTTTCTGTAAGAATAAGCAGGGTTTGTTTTCCCACGCTTATTTATCTTTGCCAAGGAAAGTATTCACTTGTATGATAGATAATACGGTTTGAGTGCTATCCCATAACGTATCACCCTATATGCAAATAAATCCATCTTTCTCACTCTACATTTTGCTGATGATCTGATGATCTTTATCAATGGAGAATTAAATGCAATGAAACACTACAAGACATAGAGTACGAAACGCATGCCATATCCAAGACACAAAACAAGAAATGCAACTGGAGCCTAAAAACTAATGGGCTAGGATGTGCACGTCTACAAATCATTTGGGCTTCATATTGGATTTGGGGTCTTCACCAAGCCGGATGAGACTTTATATTCAATTATCATTCAATATACTAGAAGGATTAATTATCCCTGCCACTATTTACTTAGATATAAATCATTGTGCATTAAAGCAGTATAATGACAAAGCTATACTTGCCATAAAGATTTGCAAAGACTAATGAGGATAGGGCTGTCTTTTTCTTAGGATGTATTTGGCATTAAATGAATAGTTGAAAAGAAAATGATCAATTTTGATTTTGCCGGAGCATAGTAAGGTTGTAGGTCCCAGGCTGCAGACACTTGGTGCTGGGGCTGCCATGCCTTGGGCGCCAGGGCCAGACCCGCACGCCTAGCTGCAAACTCAAACAAGCGGGTCTGCGGACCTGCTCGCCTAGGTAGCAAACCAGGGCGATGTGCCTGGGGTCTGCAGAAGTGCGCATTAGGTGCAAACTTGCACGTCTGGGTCTGCTGACCCGCACGGCTGGGTTTGCCTTGGTCTGTTGATTTGCGCTTGGGGTCTGCAGACCCCCGCAGAGAAGAATAACAAATTAAAAAAAATATAATAGAAATTAATATTAATTATTGTTATTATTATCATTAATAAATTTGAAAAAAAATATTATTACTATCGAAGAAAAACCATAAATTCTATTTAAAGAGATTAAAAACTTGGGTCAAACAAGTTTAATATTATTATTTGTATTATAATATTATTATTTTTATTACAGTTAATATTATTAATATAATACTTAATAAATTTGAAAAATTATTATTAATATTGAAAAACAACCATATATTTGATTTGAATGATAAAATTAAAAATTATTGTTCTTATTATTATTGTTATTATCATTAATAAATTTAAAATAAAATATTATTACTATAAAAGAAAAACCATAGATTTGATTTGAAAGGTAAAACTAAAAATTATCATCATTATCATGAATAAATTTGAAAAAGAATATCATTGCTATTTAACAAAAACCATAAATTTGATTTGAAGAGATTAAAAACTATAAGAACTTGGGTCAGATAAATTTAATATTATTAATAATATTATAAATATTATTATATTCATTAATATTATTAAATTTGAAATAAATATTAAAACTATAAAAAAACATAGAATTGATTTAAAGGGTAAAATCAATTATTGTTGTTATTTATTATTATTATTATTATTATTATTATTATTATTTTCGTTATTGACTAGGGTTTGACATCCTCTTCCAGACTCAAGTAACTTGAGGCTGGAAAAATATTATTACTATTGAAGAAAAGCCATAAACATGATTTGAAGTGATTAAAAACTATAAGAATTCAAGTTAGACGAGTTTATTATCATCATCATCATCAATAATTTTTTAAAAAATATTATTACTATCGAAGATTCATTTGTATTATTAAATTTGAAATTAATATTATTGCTATGGAAAAAAAATATAGATTTGATTTGAAGAGTAAAATCAATTATTATTGTTGTTGTTGTTGTTGTTGTTAACTTGGGTCTAACAACCTTTTTGAGACCCAAGAAACTTATAACTGGAAAGGGGCGTCTGACCCAAGTTTGTTGGGGGTGGTATGGCGCAGGTCCAAGCCCCTTGGGTCTTGCAGTCTGCCTGGCCCAAGGCACTGGGGTCCGGCATCCTAACCCAATGTTAGTGGGTCCGGTGTCAGGATTTAAGACAATTGCGTTAGGCATCCGGACCTAATGTTAACGGGTCCCACGTCCTACCCAAGGCTAATGGGTCTGACGTGCAGACCAAGGACTCTAGGGTCAACTTGAGGACCCAAGACTCTCGGTTCTGGGTTAGGATCCAAGGTTAATGGGTCCTGCGTTAAAACCTAATTCTCTTGGATCCGCGGTCAAAACCAAAGGTTCTTGGGTATTAGGTTTATAAATATTATTATTTGTATTATAGATATAATTATTTTTATTATAATTAAAAGTATTAATCTTAAAAATATTATTATTTGTGTTATAAATATTATTATTTTTATTATAATTAGTATTAAATATATTATTATTATTATTATAAATATCGTTATTTTTATTATAATTAATATTATTAATATAATAATTAATACATTTGAAAAACAATTATTAATATTGAAAAACAATCATAAATTTTTTGAAAATTTTTGTTATTGTTATTAACTTGAGTTTGGGATGTCCTTCGAGACCCAAGTAACTTGGGGCTGGAAAGGGGCTCCAGAACCAAGTTGCTTAGGCTGATACGGACGCCAAACCCAAGTAACTTAGGTCTTGCATTCTCGCTTGGCCGAAGGCAATTGAGTCCAATGTGGGTCTTATTATTATTATTATTATTATTATTATTATTAAATTTTAAATAAATATTATTATTATTATTGAAGAGAAACCACAAATTTAAAAACCAAAAGGGAGGGAGTGCTGGAGTCAAATATTTTTTTTCTTGGCTGTTGTGGATTTGTAGATGGTGTCTCTTTTCTTAGGCTCTGATAATACTTTTGTGTTAGGTTTTTGAGGTTGGCTTGCGCATCACTTGACATGGATTTGTCTCTTGGGTGCCTTCGCAGTGTTCGGGTGTTTGGCTCATCTCAATAGTGTATCTTGGTAGTAAAGGGTTGCTTTAGTATGGCTATAAGCACGTGTAATTGGTCGTCTGTTTTATGAAGAGTTGGTTTATGTGCAACAATTTGCATTAAATGCACAATCTACCTGCCATGTCTTAGCACAGTCGATGTTCGAGCATTTATATTTGCCCAAGTCAATAATCTTGCGATGAGTATTATGATGGATTGTTGGACTTACATCTACTTTAAAGTATCTTTATTTCATGATTGTTTGATTTGTTGATGGCTTATACTGGCATTTGGATTCATTTACTATTCTTCAATTCATTTTTTTCATAGCGTTTTGTTTAGTTTTGTTGCGATAAAACCATGATTGTTGTTTTTTTATGAGCGGTTGTTTCAGCTTGAACAACTATGCTATTACTTTTAAATGGTAAATAAAAAAAAAAACTTTTATTTTTTCGTTGTAAGTTGTAACAATATTGTGCGCCCTCCTCATTTGTTTCCCTTGAATTAATAATATGATTTTCATTTCCCTTTTCTTTTTAGACTTTTTTTTCAAAAGAAAAAATAATCAATTCCTTCGTTATTTTTTATATAAGACTCTTAACTCTAGAACAATCAAAGTAACAATTAATATAATATGTCTATAACAAAGTAACAAAGTAAAAATATAAGTCTATAACAACTTTTTCTGACATTGGCTGCCATCGAAGTAACAATTATGAGACTATTACAATGCAAGAACATATTTCAATGGAACCTTTCATGTTTTATGCATTTATGCACAACTATACAGACAACAAACGTGTTGATTGTTCGCCACAGTCAAATACTTCCTAAACTTCACATCACAGTTCAATTTCAGAGGTTTCCACAGCCAACTTGCTTGACTCTAGCAATAGATATGCCATCAATGAGCATGCTTTCCCCATACAAGCATGATCCATCATCAAATGACATTGGCGGGTTGGTTGTTGGAGATATTGGTAACTTTCACTCTGAACATGATATTATCATTGAACATAGCTCTGGTTCTTTACAAAGAATTTCTAAGCTACACCCAAAATTTATGTCCTTACAATATCCCTTGCTTTTTCCTTACGGTGATGATGGATATCAATGTAACATAATGTTTGCTGACCAAGATCACCAGCCACAGGGAAAACATTCACAAGTTCCAATGAGAGCATATTATGCTTATTTGATTAATAAAAGGGAAGGGTAGGAATTGAAAACACCATTATAAAAGTTGGTCGTCGGTATCAATAGTTTTTGGTTGATGCATTTGTCAATGTAGAAGAAGATCAGCTTGATTATATAAGGCCTAATCAAGGTGATCTAATATCAGGAGTCTATAAAGGTATACATAAAGCAATACTCAGAGATGTTGAAAGTTGTCATAACCTAATTTTTGACCATTTTTATTGTTATTATTATTATTTTATTTATTGAAAATAATAAAAAAAATGACGAAAAAAATAATAATGATGATGATGGAAAAACAAGTAAAATAAAATAAATGAATAATGAATTAAAATTTGGTTTAAGGGCAACATGATTAGAAATTTAAAGATTTAATTAAATTTTTGTCTTGTTTAATTAATCAAATCGATGGTTTAATTGGAGGATTGATAAGTTTTGAGACTTAATTAAGCTTGAAATTAATTTAATTCATCCAATCAAGGGTTTAATTGGATAATTGGTAAGTTTTGAGACTTAATTAAGCTTGAAAATAATTTAATTAATTCAATCAGGGGCTTAATTGGAGAATTGGTAAGTTTTAGACTTAATTGGACTTTGGATTTAATTAAATTAGTGAAATCAGGGACTTAATTGAAGAAATAACAAAGTTTGGGGTTAATTAGGGGTCCAAATTGCGAAATTACAATCCAAAGACTACATTGAAAAAGGCGCGCAAATGCAGGGGGGCAATTACAGTTTAAACCAGGGGCTTAATTATAAAAGTTGCAAAACTTCACGGGTCAAAACGCAAATGACCATCTCATATCCCAAACGGCTTTATTTTGAAGGGACGCTGTTCATCTTCTTCTTTAAAGCAGTGGCCATTTTCCACAGTAAAGACCAAGAGACGTTGCAGCAGTAAATCGTCCGTTGGTTTCAGTTATGGGTGCCTTAATGGTGGTCGACCATCAGCCTACCGCCCATTAACACCCGCCAAACTCTATATAAACGGAGGAACACCGAAAAAACGGAGGCTGGTAGAGAGAGAGAAGACGAACGAAACCAGAAGAGAGAAACACAAAGATACCAGCCTAATTTTTAAGCTTTTTTTTTTAGAACCCCACAACAGAAGTAAACCTTTCCCTCACCAGTACCGGCCTAAAACCACAAAACCAGAAACAAGCCAAGAGAGAGAGAGACGGTGTTCTGAAAACAGAGCATAAAAAAACAAAGAAAATTAAGCCGAAACAGAGACACAGGAAGGGAATACAACGGGGAAGACAAGCAGAAGGAGTAAAAGGAAATTTGGACTGGCAATATCGCCTTCAGCAATCTCGCGCAAACCCTCTGCAAACGCACCAGGTACGTCTTCTGCTCTGTTTCTCCCGTTTTTCTTTACTTCATTTTCGCAGTTTGTTTTTTAATTCAGTAACAAGGGCCATGCACACGTGATTTAGATTACGCGTGCCTTGTATGGCCCAGCCGGGTCACTGGCTTAGGCCAGAGACTGGGCTGGGCTGGCTGGGCCCAACCCAGCCCCAAAAAAAAATTGAAAATAGAAAAAATAAAAAAACAGAAAAATAAAAAAAGTAGAAAAAATAAAAAAATATGTATGCATGAATAAAAATAATGTAAATTTATTGGTTTATTCACTGACGCTAGAGTCAAGAATAAAAATACCGGTTTAAATTTATATTATTTTTATTCGTTGTATTTTATTTTATTTAGCTAGAAAAATAAAAAAATATGTGCATGCGTAAAAATAAATTTATTTTTATTTATTTATTCACCGCGTCAGAGTCAGGAATATTATAAACAAATCATCATAGCATAAGCGAATAAATGTTTAGCAATTTAAGACAAAACCAGCAATGCAGTCTGCCTCAAGCAGAACGTTTAAGGGGTGATAATATCTTCCTTTTTACGTAACCAATCCCGAGCCATAGAATTTCTATTGACCAGTTAGGGTTCCTAGTGATCATAATACTAGGTGGCGACTCCTTAAACAAGACCTTTTTCCCTAAAAGAACAAGATGTCAGAAATCTGTTCTTTCCATGTAAATATATTTTTAGGACTGTCGCGATGTCGGGTGCGACAAAAATAATGCTGGAGGTAGCCCAAGTTATATGATAAATAATTATCAAGATGCAATAGCTATTTATAGAGCTTATAGAAACCCAGATCTTTCCATTACATTTACATGC
>Ga0325410_1002679_pt1 | contig 19914 bp, 22 predicted proteins | sample PopdelMetagenome_16_FD_206182 | JGI IMG/M metagenome (GOLD analysis project Ga0325410, IMG submission 206182) | Populus deltoides microbial communities from Bellville, Georgia, United States - Xylem-PdIQD-R3 | ecosystem: Host-associated > Plants > Phyllosphere > Stem > Wood/Secondary xylem... | reverse complement strand
CTCAAGCGAAACCTCACTGTGATGTATGACTAGGAGGAGGGGAGGTAAGCAAACTTGGAAAGGAAGTGCACTTGAGGAAATGGAACTATCTAAATCTCCAAAATGTTTGATGGAAGCTCCAGTGGGACGCATAAAAAATCGAATATGCCAAATGTATTTGAAAAAAAACAAAGGAAAGCATGTGAACCTCTGGTTTTACTTTTTTTTTTTTTTTAATATAATGTTCATATCATTATATAAGTCTTTAAGTGTTTGTGAAAGGTTTTCGATTCAATATTTTAGTTCAAAGATTAGGTTATCAATAGGCCAACTTTCCATTATTTAATTAACTCTTTCCACTGTAAAGAGTTGAATTATTAATTTAAAAAAAAATCATTTGCTAAAATCCATCCATAGAAAGCTAATTAGAAATCAAATTGTATTGAGATTTATAGGCCACTTGGAAAAGATTAAAAAAAAAACTATCTATATGGGATACGCATGAATATGAGCAAATTATTTTTTTTCATTTTTTTTCAAATTTTCTCTTAATTAACTTATTTACTTAATTTATTATTTTCATGTGGACTCAAGCTAGTATCTCAGTTAACGTACTAATATTTGAATGGAAGTTATTTGTTGACAAAATTAGGGTTTCAGCTTGATCTTCTTGTTTCTTTCTCCTTTATTGGCTTTATTATGGATGATGGAGAAAAGATCCTTGTGCGAGCCCTTTGTTTTTAATCCCCCCAGTATTTAGTATTCTGTAGACCTATTTTTGAATTGAAAATAAAATTCTATCCAGAAAAAAAAAAAAGGAGGAAAAACAGTGCCTAAATTTGACTCAAGTTCGTAGTTGAATTTAAAAAACAAAGTATGCATGAATTCGGAATTTTCCACCAAAATTCCCTTCCAAATGCCTCGAATCAAGAACATTTTACACATTTTCTCCTCTTAATTGAAGATTTGAGCCATGTTCTTGTAATTCTAACAAGGAATTAGTCGAATTGAAAAATTTATACACGTTACACTTGTTTTAGGTCATTATAACCAGGATAAATCCCACGTAGTTATCATCATCAATATTGAGTTGAAGTCAACCCAAACCTCAATTCCAGTTGCTTAAACCCTGTTTCACCAGGCCGCCATCTTGCTTAGCTGCCGCCACTACCACCACCGAAGCTAACAATTCAAAGTTTCTAATCAATTCTCTAGTCATCATATCCAGTAGTGATTGTGATATAATTGACATAATTTTTCTTTTTTAAAAAAAAGTCAAAAGTTTCAATTTTTATGTAACAAATTTGATATTCTGGTTAACGTTTTGTCATTGTTTTGGGATAAAAAATAAAATAAAATGCTGGAGACATATTTGTTTATATTTTTTATTTTAAAAATATATAAATTCATTTTTAAAACAATCTCAAAGATAAAATCATTTTATATCTTTATTTTTATTTACTTAATTAAACATTTTCCGTACTTACCATGTTTTTCCATAAGCTTTCGTACTATTTCCGTCTCTTCTATGTTTTATTATTTTTAATTACACATAAACGTTGCTCGACCACATATATAATTATTGAAAATCAAAGTCAATCTATACATTGAAAATGAAACACACAGCAAAGATGAAGCAATCCGGCGAAACATTCCACAATCGGCCCGGAGAAATTAACGTGATTTTTATCCGATCCAGCAAGAAATGGGACGAGGGTAGGTTTTGATGTCGACAGGACACACCATTGCCATTATCATTGAAGATGAGGATGATGTCGTTAATTAACACAAAGCACCATGCATGCCTGAAAGAATTGCATTAATTATCACAGTTTAATACTAGATTTAATGAATGATTTGTCAGAAAACCACACGAATTAGAGACAATGTTAGTGCTGTAATAAACTCAATTTTTTCTGGATCTTATCTCATTTGGTAATTATGATTCGATTCATCAAACCAATTCTTTTCTATTTATTACAAAACCCTTTCAGTACGTGTTAATAACATTAAATAAATAAATAAGTGTTCTTCCGAAACTTCTTTCTTTCTAATTATTAAGAAAAACATAAACAAAAAAATAAAACACTCTCCTATCCCGATTTTAGATTCAAATATATATATATATATATATATATATATATATATATATATATATATAGACATACCCTATATTATCTCAAAAGCCACGCCATTAAACATTAGCAAAAGAACAAATATTTAGATGTATGCCATCTTTTAGCCTATAAATAGCGTAATCTCCAATACAAAAATCCATGACTCCCAAAACAAAGCAAAAGAAAATCTTCATCACCATCTTCCATAAAACACTCAATCTTTATCAAGCAACCCAATCATCATCAACAACAATCCGCTCCAAAAACTTAGTTTCAAAATCTCCAAAACCTCCATTTTCCAACGTCGTATCACTCACCATATTTCCCTCGTGATCCCTTTGAAAAAGTAGCTCGCATTTTACAGTCCTTAATTTCCTTCTCAACTTGCACCGCGCGCACCCTTTTCTCCAACCCTCTTTCTCGAGCTCTCCTCTGTATAAGGAGCGCTTGTCTTTTTTCCTGTTGAAGCCCGAAAGTGTTGCTGTGATTCACAACATGGATGGTCATGGCAATCACAGAGAGAAAAACAAGAAAGAGGATTCGGACGATGGTGGAGAAGAGGAATATGAAGTGGAAGATTTGAAAGACAGGATAAAATCTTCAAGAGGGAGTCGATTTAATTTGATAGAGAAGGAGTTTGGACTCGTTAATAATAATGGGTCGTCGTCGATGACAAGTTGGAGAAGAAAACTGAGTCGTGAATCGGTCATTAATGGTATTCGTTATGTCTCCTCAGGTTTCGTTATCCATCCTGATAATAGGTGAGTCATTTTCTATCCTTAATTAATCTAGTATTCTATAATTAGAAATGTTTCCTTTATCACTATAATTTTTGTTATTAAAAAAATAAATTTATTAAACACTAATTAGCTAAAATTAGTGGACGAGATTCATAATTAATGCTGTGAATAATTAAAGAGGAAATGTATAGGCTGTTATTTGCTTTGGGTTAGCCTCTTGATAGAAGTCACAAGTAAATAGGAAATAAAAATATATTTAATTGAAAAATAAAATATAAATATATAAAATAAATCTATTTTGAGTTTTTATACTTTACGAATATATGTTTTCTTATTTCATTATCTTCTCTAATCTTAAAACAATTTCTTTATTTAATCCCATCAAATTTAAGTTAGATTTAATCAGATCAACACTTAATCCATTAAATTTTAAATCATTCAAGATAATATAAAAAATAATTTCAATTAAAACTTAGCTCGGGTTAAGTTTGAATACCAAGACAACTCCACGAGCCAAATCAATACTTGCTGGTTTGTATTTAGAAGCTGGTGGGCATATTTGGCCCATCAGGACTGAGGAGGGTCCATTTGTGAACATTGGAATGAGAAGCACATGTAGTCCACTTCTCACGAGGGCCTCAGTTGGGTTGTTCATGCCCTATACGCCCCCGTAGGCTTCTCTAGTGCATGAAGGCGTGGACCATTGAATGGAGCATGCAGTCGCGACAAGTGTGGTGTCCCCAGCTCCTGCCTGAGTTTGATGTGTTGTCATGCCTTTGTTCTTATGTATAGACAACATAGTTGATGTATACAGTTCTGCTGTCTTTGTTGTTTTACTGCATTTCATCCAACTATGTTAAGATATATTTCCAGTGATCAGTTGTTGGTCACAGTGATGAGCACATTGATAATTGTATATGAAGTGCAAAATCAAAGGCACCCTTAAATGGAACACTGTGGTCAAAACATTGCAGGTGGTATCGAGCATGGACAAAATTCATTCTATTATGGGCAGTCTACTCTTCCTTCTTTACACCAATGGAGTTTGGTTTCTTCAGGGGATTACCTGAGAACCTCTTCATATTGGACATTGTTGGACAGGTTGCTTTCCTTCTTGATATCATCTTACAATTCTTCATTGCCTACAGAGATAGTCAGACTTATCGTACGGTCTATAAGCGCACTCCTATTGCTCTTCGGTCAGTTCTCTCATCTTCCATGCATATTTACTGTCATACACAACGTTTCTTTGCTTGCCTTTAGGTTGAAAGCTGTTCAGTGAGATTCATCGATGTTCACTGCCTAAGTAGATACAAGCCTAGTACTTTTTTTTTGGCTTGATTTGGGTCTGCTTCTCTAGAATATTTTGCTAATGTGCGTCACTTATTCTCTCTCTTTTTTTTTCCAGGTATTTGAAATCTCATTTTATCATTGATTTGCTTGCTTGCTTGCCTTGGGACATCATCTACAAGGTATTAGTTTCCTTAGAAGCATGATAGAACATTTTGTTGATATGCAGAATGAAACTAGTTGAAAAATAATTTGCTGTGTATCATGGATATCTGAAGGCTTGAATGTTGCAATAGTGATCGAGTCTAGGTCTCATAATCATCTTGGGATTTTTTGTTTAATACAGGCTTGTGGACATAGAGAAGAAGTGAGGTATCTCTTATGGATTAGGCTAAGTAGGGTGCGGAAAGTAACTGATTTTTTCCAAAAGATGGAGAAGGATATACGAATAAATTACCTTTTCACAAGGATTGTAAAGCTTATAGTAGTAGAACTCTATTGCACGCACACGGCGGCCTGCATTTTTTATCATTTGGCTACTACTCTTCCATCTTCTCAAGAAGGGTATACTTGGATTGGAAGTTTGAAAATGGGTGATTATAGCTATACAAGCTTCAGGGAGATTGATATCTGGAAGCGGTACACAACATCTCTATATTTTGCCGTCATCACTATGGCAACAGTTGGTGAGTTACTTCTTTACTTTAAAGACAGCCTGAATTTTATGGTTTTCTCATTTTGTTTATATCACTATATGAATTATCAAATTGATTTGAATTACAACGTTCACTTCCATAACAAAAAGGCGATTAATATTTAATGAGAAAAGGTGAAGTATTGACCTGTGGAATTGATGATGTTGGCTCATATCTGCTGCATAGCTGACGCCTCAAGAGGTATTGTCCCACATTAAGGTTCATAGCCTGGTGGTGTGTTTTGTCATGAGGAGAGAGGTGGTACTAAGAACTTATAATTAAGCCTCGTTATCCCTTATTTCTAGCTGTTGTGGGATATTGGTATCATCAGGGATCCAACAGCATGGTCAAGTAGAGACTTGGAATGTGCTATTTGTATTGTTTCAGAAAGCAGCTGGAATGCCATAATCATTGATGTGTCATCTGTGCGAATCTTCTTAGTTGAGTTTACACTGCTTCATTTTGTTTAGTACTTTTATTTATGATCATCTGCAATGCATAAGGTTCCAGTTAAGTTGGTTGTGTTCTTACATCTACCATGTTTGAAGAGTCTCTCCTGCCGTATACCCAAGTTTTGTTGGGGTCTAAACTACAGTCTAATAAGTCTGCTCTTTCTGCCACAGGGTATGGAGATATACATGCTGTTAACTTGAGGGAAATGATATTTGTAATGATCTTTGTGTCCTTCGACATGATTCTCGGTGCTTATTTGATCGGAAATATGACAGCATTAATAGTAAAAGGTTCGAAGACAGAAAAGTTCAGGGATAAAATGACAGATCTCATCAAATATATGAATAGAAATAGACTTGGAAAGGACATCCGAAATCAGATCAAAGGCCATGTTCGCTTACAGTATGAGAGTAGCTACACTGAGGCTTCTGCTCTGCAGGATCTCCCCATCTCTATTCGTGCAAAGGTAAAGAACACATCGAGACATTTCTTCCTTTTCTTTTCAGTTTTTCTTTATAGTATTGGATTTCGCGGACACGAACTTTGAGCTTTAGTTAAAAAGAGGAGTACAGATAACATTGTCTCCTTTTCTAACACTACCGTTTTACAGAAGATTTGTCTCGCTTCTTAAGAGAAGCACGACTTTGTGAAGATAACATTCATTTTCTAAAGATTAGGATGCTGGTTTGGTGCTGGATGAAATGTTCAAATTTGTTTTATGTTTTTCGAAAATAAGGGTTAGTTTTGTCATTAAGTCATGCATGTGGATTGTTGAATCACTATGTCTGTGGTTCCTCTTCTGCGTTTTTTAGAGTTTGTCCAGAAATTTTAAGCTTATAATAATTTGTTGATTATTCTTTGCAGGTTTCCCAAACTTTGTACACGGAATATATCGAAAAGGTTCCCTTACTTAAGGGTTGCTCTGCAGAATTTATTAATCAAATTGTAAGTCCTTTTTCTCTCGCATTATTTTTCATTGATGATAATTGAGATTGAAGATTCAGAAAGTTCCAAATAGTGGAGCAACAATAAAATAGTAAAGCTTAAAATGCTACTTCTTGTTTCTGTGAAATCATGGATTTCATTGCCAAATCACTGTTGCAAGTTAAAGTTAAATTAAATCTTGACATCATTGATGGTCACAATCTGTACTAGGCTCGGGCTTTGTTGCACTTTCAGGAATAATCTATCTTTTTGTACCATGTTGCATGGTGATGAACATGAGAGGTGGACTTGACTTGACTTGCTTTTGAAATCTTCCTCTTGTTTCTTTTGCTTCGAACAGGTCAATCTTCCTCACCAGTGCATTGCTTAGTCTACCTTGCTCATATGCAAACACTTGTTATTTCTCTTACTCTATGCCACTAAAAAATTCTCATACATTATTCTCAATGTTGTATGTTTTGTGTTGCAATACTACTCATCCATTATAGGAGCCACACCTCTTAGGTTCTCATATTTCCATTTCTTTTGTTCTTGCAGGTCATCAGGCTTCACGAGGAGTTTTTTCTCCCTGGAGAAGTAATTATGGAGCAGGGAAATGTGGTAGATCAACTTTACTTTGTCTGTCATGGTGTGCTGGTACGATTCTGTATCCAACTGTCACTACGTTTCATTATATGATACGATTCGTTAAAACTATGGTGATGCTTTCATATATAGCCTCTCATTAACTGGGAATAATGTTGTAGACATGCTGTTATTTCTATGATTCGGCTATTGGATCAACTTTTGTGTTTTTGAGTGGTTTGCATAGGATACGTATTCATGTTTTCAACACATAAGCATGATCACTTCCTTCTTTCTCCTGGGTGCAGGAAGAGGTTGGGATAGGGCAGGATGGATCAGAAGAAACTGTCAAACTCTTGCCACCTAACAGCTCATTTGGAGAAATTTCTATCCTTTGCAACATCCCCCAGCCTTATACTGTTAGAGTTTGTGAATTATGTCGGCTTCTACGGATCGATAAACAATCTTTCTCAAACATACTTGAAATTTACTTTTACGATGGACGCAAAATTTTGGACAACCTTTTAGAGGTAATTCAACTCTGTTAATATGCACCTTCTTCCAACTCATATTCATGTTTTTATTTTCCTTCCATATCATTGTGAAACCAGTATCAGATTATTGATATAGGTCTATATTTGACGTAAAGGGATTATTTGCATGTTCATTAAGAGTCTAAATCAAGGAAATTTGACAGGGGAAAGAATCTAATCTTCGAGATAAGCAATTGGAATCAGATATTACATTTCATATTGGAAAGCAAGAAGCTGAACTTGCTTTGAGGGTTAATAGTGCAGCTTATCATGGAGACCTTTATCAGCTGAAGGGCTTCATCCGAGCAGGAGCTGATCCCAATAGAACAGATTATGATGGAAGATCACCCTTGGTATGGGAAACGCTGATCAAGTATATGACTGCTCTCATTTTACTTCATTTCTTATCATTTTTTGTATTGTCTAAATCATAAAAAAAAAAAAAAAAAACCTCTAATGCTGGCACATTTCATGTGGCTTATTACCAGAGGTGGGTGAGCTTTCATATCATATTGTGTGCCATACAACTGCAAAAGTGTGCTTGTCTTTTTTCCTTTTTAATAATTTTTTTGCTTCTAAGCTGCTTTCTCCAGTACTTGAGCAAATTTATATTTTGTAAAGGTAGATTAAGAGAGTGAAAGAAATGCTTTATCTGAAACTAGCATTGTTTCCAACAGCATCTTGCAGCATCTAGAGGTTATGAAGATATCACACTTTTCCTTATTCAAGAAGGAGTTGACATTAACATCAAAGGTAATTTGCTTATATTAGTGGTTTGATGTCTAACTGACGAATTTAAATTGATACTATTATATAATTCTTTTACAGATAAATTTGGAAACACCCCCTTGTTGGAAGCTATAAAGAATGGACATGATCGAGTTGAGTCTTTACTTTTTAAACAAGGGGCTATCTTGAACATAGATGATGCTGGTAGTGTTCTGTGTAGAGCTGTTGCAAGAGGGGATTCAGATTTTCTTAAAAGAATTTTGTCCAATGGAATTGATCCAAACTCTAAAGACTACGATCATCGAACTCCACTTCATGTAGCTGCTTCAGAAGGATTATATTTGATGGCAAAGCTGCTGATAGAAGCTGGAGCTAGTGTTTTCTCAAAGGACAGGTAGACCTGATATTCATTTTGCTGATCAGTCATTTCATAACTAGACCTGCTTTTATAGCATTGATCTACTTTGACGGTTAATATAGGCTTATTAGTAGATGAATAAAGCAAAGGTCTGACCCTACCCGGAGATCTCTTCAAACTTTGTTCGATTGGCTTAGAGTGTCTTCGCCTCTTAGGGCAAATTCTCCGTCACTTTCAATGCTCTCAGTTCCTTTCTTCCCCGAGACAATCTCTCAACATTAAGATGTTGACCCGTTTTTCTTTTCTTTTCTGATTCCTCTCAATGACCAAAACATAGGATTCTTTTATTGAAGCTTTTCCTCAGATTTTTGTTTCCTCTCCCTGTCTTTCTAGGGTTCAAATAGTGGCAAACAGGGCAGTATTTAACTTTCATGTTACAATCACATGGAGAGACACTTTGTGTGTTATAATCAGTTTTAGAGAATGAGTACATTGTTCTGATCACCGACCTCTTCTTTGCCTATTTCAACTCCATAGATGGGGCAACACTCCACTTGACGAGGGCCGGATGTGTGGGAGCAAGAAATTGATCAAGCTGCTAGAAGAAGCAAAATCTTCTCAGAAATTGGAATTCCATTATAGCACCCATGAGACCACAGGTATTTCTAATACTCTGTGGACAGCTTCTATTATGCTCATAGAAACTGAAATTTTCTTGATTCACATGACCAAAAAGCTGGCAAAATGGATTCCAAACAGATTGTTGAGAAAGATTTATGAAATAATTATAAAAAAGAATAATTAATATAATGGTAATGTAAAGAACTGTCAGTGGGGAAAAGATTTAGTTGAAAATTTTAAGAACAGTGGTCAAATTTAAGGGAGAGGGCTGTGTATGATGGTTCGGTCTGCTCAAGGATGTCATGCTTATTTTATGTAGATGCACTGGACCAGACTTGAATTTTGAACTGGGATGATTTCTCCGATCATATCTTGATTGGGTAGTCTAAAATGTATGATATAGAACATGGTTGTTCTGCTTGAACCTTGTCTAATGAAGCAATTGTTGGTGATTGATCTAGCAACTCAAACATTTGAGATGCCTATCACAGAGAAGAGATGGGCATCTCTTATTGTTAATGCTTGAATATAGATGCCTAAGAACAGGATATATATTTTGTCCTAGTAAAGTTAATGACAACTACTGTTGCCAATTGCAGAAAAAGTACTCCCAAAGAAATGTACAATTTTCCCTTTCCATCCATGGGCAGAAGAACAGAGAAGACCTGGAGTGGTGTTATGGGTCCCAAACACCATGGAAGAGCTTGTAAAAGCAGCATCAGAGCAGCTACAGTTTCCTGATGGTTCTTGTATATTGTCAGAAGATGCAGGTAAAATTCTTGATGTAAACATGATTGATGGTGGCCAGAAGTTGTATCTAACTAGTGATCAAACACATTACTTATCTTGAATGTTGTGCAGTATCGTAGCCTAGTTTTGTATCATCTCTGTATCTGAGTTTTTGTTCCTGCTGCGTGCCTACATTCATAGAAGTTAAATAAATGCTTCTCATATTCATTAGAATTTCAGATTCTGCAAAGATATGCTTCAAAGACTTCATTCTATGCGCTGAGGTTTACACTATATAACATGGCAATAGCAACATTTAAGCCCTTGGAAACTTATTTCAACAGCAGTCGGCACCAAAACTCTTCAAGAACATCACTAAATGTGTTGTTCTGTGCCATAATTACAATTACCAGTGCTGACAGAGTTAAGAACACTATTAACAAGTAAAACACAGGTCACTCATGAGAAAAATAAAATAAGAACCTCCTACTATAGTGCAAAGCTGCTAAAGCCCAAAGTGAAGAATACTCTTATCCCATCTACCCAGAAATATTATCTTAATCAGTAGAGGAAATAAGCAGAAAAGCTCTTCTGCAAGTTTAAGTTCGTGTGGTGTACTAGGTGTTAAAATAACAAGAAGACGACTTGTTCAACCAATCTGCATATTTTACATTTCACTCTCAGCACATCAAAGAAATTTATTACACGGATTCAGTTGAAATGAAGCTTTCAACTTGACTAATTAGTATTAAACTCGATCGTGCATTGACTTTGCTACCCTCAAGTTATTTCTAGCTCTAAGCTATAAGAAAACATTAAAAAACCGGCACACAAGTGGTTGAAATATGAAGTTGGATATCACAAAGTTACATGGCCACTTGACCAGTGTGACATGCCACAATAGTAGATACTATTAAGCTATCTTCAACAAGGTTCAGTAGAGATACAAAAATCTGCTATGCTCCACGGACGTGTTGAATTTGCTGGAAATGCTTCTGGGCTGCTCTGTTACTAGCTGCTGCTTGAGGATCATTGACCTCATCTCTCAACAAGGCAGTATCACGAGTCACTGCTGCGCTTGCTGATGTTGAGTCATAAGATCTGAAAAGGTGAAAAAGAGTTCCTACTACGCATCCCAAAAGGGGAATAGAAGAACATGTTTCTATGGCTTGCCTGACATCCATAACCATAGCTTTTGTGTGCTGATCAAAATTTGGTGCCCAAAATTGCAAGAAAGACTTTTTGATCGAAATGCTCAGAAAGACTTTGGGAGAAGCTAGGATGTAGGGTTTTAGAGTGAAGGTATTGAAACATCTCCTATGTGTATATATACACACACACACACCCCCTACAATGCGTGGATATCAAGTCACAAAGAGACGCAATATTCTTGCAAAAATGTCAAGCCTACAAAAACTGACTAGGTGGAAACCCAAGTGAAGAAACACACGACTTGACCTCCACAACATAGGAATTTTCAAATTTTCCATTGGATGTAAATGTGGCAAGCTCTCCCATTTGTTACCTTTTGATCATTGCATGCTGACTGCTTCATCTCATGACTACTTAGACTGGCAGGTGAAAAAAATAATTAACGCTTAATTAAAGAAGGAAATTAGTAAGAAATCATTCTTGAGAGGAGCTTGAATACCTTTTTGACGTGGGCAAAAGACAGATACCAAACATTCAAATCTAGCTTCATAAATTTCTTGGCAATTTCGTATGGTCATAAACTTTATCCTTTGTTTAATTGCTTTGATTATTTTAGTATGAAGTGAATGAGATTAATTTCCTATAATATGATTTGCACTTTAGGCTTTTCCACATGATCTTTGCATAGCTTTATATTTTTTAAAGGTGTGTCTCGATCGATCCAAGCTTGGTGTTTACATGATCCTATAATATGTATTGTGTTGCCTTTAACATGTCATGTGTTATATTCGTAAATATATTTTGATGTTTTTGATATATTGATTTTAAAAATTAAAAAAAAATATTTTAATATATTTTTAATTAAAAAGTATTTTTAAAATAGCATTCAATAATATTTGTTTTTGCTATTGGACCATGTTTTTTAAAAAAAAATAATTTTTTTAAATAATTTTTTTATATTTTTAGATTATTTTGATATGCTGGTATTAAACATTAATTTTAAAAAATAAAATATATATATTTTATTTTTAAACAAAAAAAATTTGAAAAAAAAAATTGTATCAATAATTAATTATTGTATTTAACTCTTTAAGGAAATAATTAATCTTAATATATCAAGTTTGGGCCCATCATGTTGTGGCCCATCTCCAAAACAATACGAGTACCAAGCAAGACACCATATTCGACATCAGATTCTCACCGTCCAGCCGCCGCATCTCTAACTACCTTAACCGTCAATCGGAGTCCAGCAGTCCAGATTAATCCTTAACTCATTACCCGTTTCACAGCCGTCGGATCACTAACAAACCAAAACCTATAAGTGTCCATAATACCCCTGATCCAACACTCAGAGAACCCAAACAAACAGTAAGATCTCTCCTCAACAAGAACATTATCGTCCAAATATACTTTTTTTCAAAATTTCCAGCGGGAACTAACTAACAAACTCTCCATACTGTTGAGAGAGTCCCTCTTGTATCTCTCTCGATTACTCTTTTAGCAAGAGAAAACTTAAAGAACCAGAAACATTGCTGAAAGAGGGAGAGAGGACCAAAGTGGGTTTTCATTGAAAATGTCAATACCAAATCTTGAAAATTGCAAGAAAAGGAAAAGATGGCCAAAACTCTACGATTTCAACACATTTTGTGAACCGGATTGCCCCATTAATCCTAGGGGTCCTTTCCGCGATAACATGCGGCTTTTTCTTCAACAATGTGCAGAACCTGAAGATTATAAAGTAGAGGGCATGTCCATTTGGTGTACTTTGCTTGTTATTGAAAGTAAAAACTTTGTTGTTCCACTTTACACCATTGAAGAAGATGTTAAGGAGTCAGTTAGACCCTTTTGTGATCTGTGCAGATGCAACGGTAAAGCCTGAATCTTTTTTTTTTGTTGTTGTTTATGTGATTTCTGAAATTGAGTTTCTTTGATTGAGTTTTGTAATGGGATTTTGTTGCTTTTGGGTTCGGGATTTTGGATTTGAGAAATGTAGTGGTTTCTGTGTTAGATTTTGGAAATTTAGTTTGTGTTCTATGGTGGGTTTTCTATGTTTTTGGATTCGTGGCTTGAGAAAGTCGGTATCTTTTGATTAATTGGTAGGTTAATTTGAGATTTGGATCTTAATCTTGGGATTGATGTTTTATTCCTATTCATATTCTGCTGAATTTGATTCTATGGAGCTTGAAATGGCTAATCCTGACCTGGGGTTTTCTGTATGATTAATTTCTGGTACCTTACATTGGATTTTTTGCTATTCTTATCTGGGGTTCTTAAGTTATGGCTATTGTAGTTTCCTGGTTAAAATTCTTCTGTGTTTGATTTTAATTTATTGTCAATATGTGGTTTAGGTTGGAGTCACAATTCTGTTTCCAAAAGAAAGTATCATATGATAATACCAGTTGATAGCGAGTGGAGTCAGAAATTGGAGGATGGCGTTTGTGATCTACAGACACATCTCTTGCATGGGTTGATTCACTGTAATGGTTTTGGTCATTTACTATGCATAAATGGGAGAGAAGGGGGTTCCAAGTATCTTTGTGGCCGGGAAATCATGGATCTTTGGGATCGTATTTGTGCATGTCTTCGAACTAGGTAATCACAATTTGTACTGAAATTCAGGTTTTTTTGTAGTTAAGCAGTGGCTTAATGGAATCTGAATTTTAGAAATTTGCTTTCCTTTTTAGGAAAATCACTGTTGAGGATGTATCAAAGAAGCGGTCCATGGATCTTCGCCTTCTTTATGGGATTGCATATGGAAATCCATGGTTTGGTAGATGGGGATACAAGTTTTGCCATGGAAGCTTTGGTGTGACAGAGCCCATATACTTCAAAGCAATTGAAATTCTGAGCTCTATGGAACTTGAGAAGATCATTCAAGATTTCAGTGACACGAGCCTGAGCAAAAGCATAAAGCAGATAGTTCACTACTACAAAGACCTGAGTCCAACCCAGCTGATCACATTCAAAGATCTTCTTCGTTTCATGCTTGCCATCAGATCCTGTCCCTGTGTATGGAAGAAACAAAGCATGACTGCCACCACCACTTCAAAGCCTCCTATCAATATTGTTCTCCGGAGAAAGCCACTCATAAAGGAGAAATGTATGAAGTACAGAAATTTTAGCTCGTTGGTTGGTACAATGGACAGCAGATGGCCTACAAGAAGACTGCAATATGCAGCTGAAGTGATTGTGGATGCATTGAAAGCAAAGAAGGAGGACAAACACAGTCAAGAAGGAATGACTAGACAAGACGTGAGAGATGCAGCTCGAATGCACATTGGTGATACAGGCTTGCTTGATTATGTTCTGAAATCAATGAACAATGTGGTTGTTGGAAAGTATGTTGTCCAGAGGGCAGTTAACCCAAAAACAAGGATTCTCGAATACTCAATTGACGAGTTTGGCGACGGGATTATCCCTGTCAAGTCTGAACCAGAATCTGAAACAGTTCCGGCACAACCTCTTTTGCCTGGAGCTGATGTTAATGCTGATGTGGTCTTTGTATACGAGAATGTGCTGTTTAACTACCCAGAATCAGAATTGGTTGAAGTAGCAACTCAGGCAATTCTAGACAGCAAGCATTTTGTGAAGGAGTGGCCTTTTAGGGTTGAGAATGACCAGCTGTTGACTTTCATATGCCAAGTGATGCCAACTTGGAATGATCTTGAAGCTAAATTTCACAGGAAAGCTCCTCCTGGCGAGATTATCGTGCTTCCATTGCATGCTTCTGTGCTGGAACTAAAGCAAGAAGCAGAAAGTGCATTGCGAGACACATACTGCATGCTGGAGAGGTTTGTTGTTATAGAGATAGAACACATGGAAAACCTAGATGATAAGGACTTGCTGTGTAAATTTGTCGAATCCGGTGCAGAGATTTTTGTGAAAGGGTATGGCATGGACATAAATTCTCAGTTGAGGTATGAAGGTGGGTCAGATAACTGGAAAGTAAGATGTGAATGTGGGGCTTGTGACGATGATGGGGAGAGAATGGTAGAATGTGACATTTGTGAGGTGTGGCAACACACACGCTGTAATGGAATTGATGATGCTGATACAGTACCACAATTGTTCATTTGTTCTGGATGCTGTGATTCTCTACTGCCAGGAAAAACTGAAACTCACCAGAGATTTGAGAGTTCTGATGATTTGTTGATGATTCCTGCAGCAATTGGATATGGAGCAGAGGCTGCAGAGCCTTTTTACCAAGGTACAAATCTCTCTTTCTATGGTTCTCTGAGTCTGCAAAAGTTTGCTGGTATACAGAGTAGTTTGGATTGCTTTTTTTCTTCTGATGATTTGCTGATGATTCCTGCAGCAATTGGATATGGAGCAGAGGCTGCAGAGCCTTTTTACCAAGGTACAAATCTCTCTTTCTATGGTTCTCTGAGTCTGCAATAGTTTGCTGGTATACAGAGTAGTTTGGATTACTTTTTTTCTTCCTAGAGCACAACTATGGGGCAAATTAGAAAGTGGGAAGAATCCAGATTGTCAGTTTTTGGTGGTTTAATAACGAACTGGCCTGGTGCCTTTGTTTGGGTGCTTGATTAGAGTTCCAATATTTTTCAAAAAAATAAAAAAGAAATAACTGCTGAAGATTTCTCAACTTATAATTAACTATTGATTGAATCAAGGTTAATATTTGTCATGTTTGCAGCTTGAATGCGCTTTGACAATGACGCTTTGGTTGATATGAGCTGAAATATCAATGAACAGTGTTGGAAGGTATATTCCAGCCAGCCTCTAGTGCCTGGAGCTGATATCTATGCTGATGTGGTTTTTTATAAATGATGATGAACTTTTCGACAACCCAGAATCAGAAATTGGTTCAATCAGCAACCCAGGCGATTTAGGACATCAAGGAATTCCACTGATCAATGAGTGTTAGGTAAGGACTAACATGCTTTTATATGGTCTTTTTTTTATACCTTAACCTGAGAATCACACAGCATGATTCTTGTACACAAACAACATGAAAGAGGTTTTGTACAATTTGTAAGTGGATGATACAAAATAAAATGCAAAGGATACAGAATGAGATTGGCTACGTGTTCTTTTGTGGATGACAAGTGATGGCCTTCTTTTCAAATCTCTGACTCACGTACAGATTAGCATACAGATTATTTCGAACCATAAGAATGGTTGCAACTTTTCCATGATGCAGGGAACAAGACAGATTGTCTGGTATAATTCGCATTTCTTGTCAGATGCATATTCAGGTGCAGAATATATTTACCACTCACATGTTCATCCAACAAGCTAACAAGCCCTATCTAACTTTGAGCTTGGTTTGAGCACCTTAAACTCAATATGTTGCTATTTCAATCATAAAAGTTTCGTGCATTCCCCGATTTAGTACTGCAAATATAATGCCAACTTAATTCCTATTGTTTTTGTTCGCTACATATTTGAACACTTTGTTTTCAAGCTTTTGCAGTTACAAGCTTCTTTTGAAATAGATACAATCCCTAGCATAACACTTAAAGAAGTAAATACAGCCCTATCTCCCGCTTCTGTTTGCTACACATTTTCTGTCAATTGTACGAATTTATTGCTGAGAGAATGCTATTAATCAATATGCATAATTCATTCTCGAAGCCCTAACAGTTTCTTTCTTGCATAAATCTGTAGCTTAATAATCACTGCAGTAGTTATTCCCCATGATATATGTACTGTGCACACCAGGAATTTGTGCAGGCTGCAAAGAACATTCTCTTTGGTCAATATTTTTTCCTTTCTGTAAATGCCTTCACTGTTTCAAGATGGAGAGCAGTCATAATCTATTTGATACTTCTTCTTCTTCTTATGGTTAGCTTTGAAGAGCCTGTAAAATGCCACCCCTGCTACTAAATCACCTAATTCTGTTAATTATGAGATGTTGACTGTGTTTTCGCAAATCCTTCACCTGTAACTTGTTACATTTTATTGTTTCTGAAATAGTAGTTCTGTCAATTGCTAGCAACTTGTACAATACCACCTATGGACTACATCATGAACCATGAATATATATTATCTTAGTTGCCTGTTGCTACTGCATCATTGCTGTGGTATTATCACATTGTCATTGCTGCTATTCTAGTTCCTGCATGCACTAAGGATGCCGTGAGGCCATTCTATTGACACTTCCCCATGTTAAAAAAATTGGGGATTTAAGCATTTGATGCTATGAAAACCTTTATGATTAAGAAACAACCTGAATAATATGTTAGCATAACCAAACATATAGCTATTGTGACAAAAAGAAACGGAACCACAGTACATATTACGTAAAATTAAAAGCAAAAAAAGAAAAGAAAAGAAAATCTACCATTCATATTATTCATGCTCTGATAAGATCCCTCATTAAATTTCTCCAAAATAAAATAAACAAAAGAAAAGTTTAAATAACAAAGACTAATAAAGAAATTAAATTACTAGCAAATTTAAATCACCAAGAATTCTTCAATGGCTTCTCTAACAAAGCTGAGAGGTACATTTCTCTAAGCTCTGCTCCACGATCAAGCTTTTTTCCCACCACCCATTTCAACTTGATGAATCCAATGCTCTCAATGAGTGGCTTGTAAACATCCAAAAATTGATCTTCCACGCAGAAGAAATGATCAAGCCAAAACAGCCCGCCAGGCCTAAGCACTCTATAGATATCAAACATCAAGAAATGAAGCAAAGTTGAAGGAATCCAGTTACTCAAAACATGCATAGAGTGAACAATGTCCAAAGTGTTGTCAAAGAATGGCAGCCTTTGTGATATGCTTATGTACAAAGGCATAACACCTCTTGAAGCAATGAAGTTGTTGAAGGGACCATTCAAGTTCATTGAAGTTGTTATAATGGTGATGTTCCTTTCCCTCATCCTTACAGCAAATGTAGCCACACCACCACCAATGTCAAGCCCAATTCGGATTGTTCCAGGCTTCTTTGTTGCAAGAACTTCATCGATTGTGAAATCAAGTGACCCTTCAATGCTTTGTCTTGAAGCCCACCTATTCTTTTCTCTACCGTGTAAATCAAAGCAGTCTTTACAATCATCAAAACCCTTTTGAGTTTTCACTCTGTTGATTAGACAAGTGTAGTCCTTGCAAGTATAAGCTGTCCACACAACTGAAGAATTGGGTGGGGTGGTCCAAAGACTAGTTGGAAGCGGGTAGGGCTCAACATAGTCAGGCTGAGCAGCAGGGCGGCAACGGCGGCGAGGGAGAGGTTCACAGCCTTTGAGGAGGAGTTTTTGTGCAAATAGTTCATCATCAGGACAGGATCCATTAACTTTGTAGGACATAAAACGACTAAGTTCATCAGGAAACCGAGTGCAGACTTGGCCTACAGGAGGATAGAAGGTATCAGAATCAAAATTTGTGTTGAAACCAAGTGGGAGAACTTGGCCTGAAGAGAAGGCAAGAAATTCTGATGGGAGGTCTATTGTTGCTTGTGGGGTATCAGGATTTCCTGTGCCATCTGAGTCAGTAGTGCTGGGACTACTTCTTGTAGTGAATGTGGTGGTACTTGAGATGGGGTTGAGAGAGCAGGAAGAGGAGGAGTAGAAGGTAGAGGAGATGAATAGAGTGAGGAGATTTGTTGACAAGAGAAGGAAGAGGTAGAAGAGATTGGTGGAGAGAGACTTGGGTTGATTAGGAGAATCCATTTTGGGATGAAGATCACAATCACTTTGTGTTGAAGCTAATAGCAGTGACTTAGTGAGGTTTAGAGTAGGAAATGGGCATGGCGTTTCAATCTATCTAGATGTTCCTAGGGCATTTAGAACAAAAAAAGAAAAAAAAAAGGAGTAGATAGACCTGATAAATAAACAATAAGGTTTCCAATGACATGGATCAATAGTCAAATAACATGGATGGTTTAATCTTGGGGAAGCTCATTGATGTCACCATCTTGAATATATTTCATGAAGCAACATAATGATATACCAGTGTAGCAGGTGAAATGTCATCAACGAGAGATGCTCTATGAAGTCAAACTTCATAAAATAGTGCTGCTGCTGCAGCTACTTCTGCTGCAGCCTGGTTCTTCTAAACTGTGATTTGAGACTTTGGAGATGTGTAAAGGTGGAATGATTGTGGCTCCATATGAACATGGAGTGGGCAAATTTGAGGCCTGTAAGGCTAGAAAGATACCAAGGAATTCAATGATCAACACTAGCTACCCTAATATTGAAATCCTTTTTACTGGGAATCAGCTGATTTCGTTGGAATGCGCACACACAATGGCAAGATTCATCACATGCATGCCCGAAACTTGTGCATCTAATCTATTACAACTCAAGAGATTTAGAGTAGAAAATCATAAATCTTTCTAAAATTCTTTGCTTACTATTCACTCATTCATTCACTGTAATCAATGCCCTTGTTTCCGCATCGCGAACCAAATATTTTGGCACAAGTTGCAAGATCGGTAGCTTCATGGATTAATTAGCAACTTGACAAGTGAATTTGTACACACTTTACTACTTGGTCTTTGAGCTCTTCCATGAATTTAATGTGTAGATAAAGATATTTGAAAAACCCAAGATTTACATTAACAAAAGATTTATTTTTTCGTCTTTTTTGTTTAGCTAGTTGGATAGGACGTAACTGTGGGATTTGTTGAAGTTTACCTTGAAGTGGGGAAAGCTTCTTTTTTTTTTTTCAAGAGGTTCAGTTGACCTTTTTTTTTTTGGAATAATGTTTTTATTATATAAATTTTTTTAAAAGAACCCATCAACAAATTCTTTTTATCAAAATTTAAAAGTTGATATGCAAAAATTGATACAAAAATATTTGTTTTGCTTTAAAAGAAGAAAATAAACATTAATAACTTCATTTTTTCTATAAATATTTGATTGGAATATCTCTAAATGAAGTTTCAATATAGCTTTCTTGAAGTTCCTTTTTCTTATTAAAAAAAAAGGTCTTTTTTAGAAGGAGATTAAATTGTAGAAATTTTATTTATAAAATTTAGATTAATCTAATAAATTAATTCAAGATTTGACTGAATTAGAACATGAACTAACATGAGTTTAAAAAA
>Ga0325410_1002677_pt1 | contig 19923 bp, 13 predicted proteins | sample PopdelMetagenome_16_FD_206182 | JGI IMG/M metagenome (GOLD analysis project Ga0325410, IMG submission 206182) | Populus deltoides microbial communities from Bellville, Georgia, United States - Xylem-PdIQD-R3 | ecosystem: Host-associated > Plants > Phyllosphere > Stem > Wood/Secondary xylem... | reverse complement strand
CCTGATTTTTTTTTCCTTTTGACCCAAAACCATCTCCAGAGACCTCCCCTCTCACCAGCAAAAGGACACTGCCTCTCGGCCAAAGAGAAAAACCAACCTTTCATCTTCTCAAAGAAGAGCCGACCCCTATTTTGGCTCCGGCCATCTTCCCATTGGTAGCTCCCCTCTCTCGGCCATTTCTTCCCCTGCACGCCGGCCTTCACAGTCTCCCTTGCCCGGCTCTCCCAGAACTAGAGGCCAGCCGTGGCCCCCTTGCCCTCTGTCAAAAACAAGCCGGCCAGCCACCTCTCCTTTCATCTCTAGACTGAACACAGCGGCAACCTCCACTGTATTCTTCAGCTGCTCCCGTCTCCACCTCAGCCACGGTCTCCCTCTCCGGGCCAACCACAGCCCCCGGCCCTCACAGGTCTCCACCGAATAGACCCCCACCACAGCAGCAGCCGATCTCCTTCAGCGCCAGTCGGCCAGCTCGCCCAGACCGCATCGGAGCCTCCAGTAGCAGCCCGACACAGCGGCGCCCACAGATCCCCGATCTGTCCGCCCTCGGTCTCCAGCACTCCTCCCACAACTGCCGGATCCATCACCCGGAGAAGGAAAGAACAATGAACCGAAAACAAAAAACGACAGTAGAGAATAGATCTAAAAAAGGAGACAGAACCGGAAACATTGCTGTTTACGTTTCTTGGTGTTTTGCAGGTAACGGCGTTGCTCACCGCCGACAAGGAAAGGAAGAGGGGAGGGGGTTGTTACAGACCCCCCTGTTTGTTTGGATTTTCTGGCGGCGGCGCGTGAACCCACGTGCTGCCAGTGGCGGTGGCGCGTGGAGAAGACGCGCCGCCACTGTTCAGCCGACCCAAAGGCTTCACAACGCTGTTCCTGTGGTTTGGAGTTTACGGCACTGTTCAGGATTTTAGTTTAGGACTTCTTTTTTGTAAAATTTAAATTGTTTGATGTGTTATTTGGATTGTTTTGAACATTTGATTATTTTGTAATATTTAGTTATGGGTGTGTGTGAGTATATTACAGTAAAAATCAGTGATATGTGTGTGTATTTTTTATTTTTGTTATTGAATTATAAGGATTAAGTGTTTAATGTAAATATGGTTAAATATCTCAAGGACAAATAAAATCACGTTGTATTTCCCGTAAAATGTAAGAACACGTTTCTACATCTATTGTGGGATTTAATAACTGATTTATTAAAGCCTTAGAATTTGGCTAATATTTTTTTTAATCACATCAAATCACGAAGCAGCTTACCTCAGGTAGGTTGCGCTAGGGGTGCTAATACCTTCCTTAGCCACAACCAGTCCCTTACCCTCGGATCTCTAACGACGACCAGTAAATCTGGGTTTCCTAGTAACCCTCAATGAAATACTAGGTGGCGACTCCCAAAGAACTAATCAAGCAAACAGACAAAAAAATCGCCCAACGACGCCGCGCGGATGACGTGCGACATAGGTATTGCTAATGTTTTTCTAGTAATGTTTTTTTAAAAAACCTTACATGAGTTGATCTAATGTGACATGTGTCGCACGTCACCGCGCGGCATCGTTTGGCGATTTTCATTCGCTTGCTTGATTCATTGGGAGTCGCCACTTAGTATTTAATTGAGGGTTACTAGGAAACCCGGATGTACCGGTCTTGTCAAAGATTCACGGGTAAGGGACTGCTTGTGGTTAGGGAAGGTATTAGCACCCCTAATGCACCCTACATGAGGTAAGTTGTTTCGTGGCTTTGATGTGATAAATAAGTTTTAAAAATTTTATCTTTTCATTGGATATTAGAAATACAACTGTTTACCCAATTTTTGACCCATGTTTTTGATAAATTTTCAAAAAAAAATAAAAAATAGCAAAAAAACAACGAAAACCCCTAAAAAAATGCATTTTGATATATTTGCATCATTTTTAGCATTTTCAACGTCATCTTAGAAGAATTTAAATTTTCAAAGGTATTTTGAACGCGTTCAACTTTTAACGCGTTGATTTTACAATCACTGATTTTTTGAGTCGATGTTGATATTGCTCGCTTTAAAAAATACAAAAAAAAAGAGAAAAGAAAAGGAAAAGAAAAGTTGAGGGACTAGTTTAGAAACCCTAGAATATTTTTTCTATAAATACTACGCTACAGTGAAATAGGAAGGGGGAGAAAAATTGACAGGGACGGGGCGGAGAAAATTTTACAAGGGGAAAGGGCAGGAAACAAAAGAAAAAACCTAAAACCCTTTCTCCTACAGCCGCCACCCCTTAGAAACGAGGTCGGCCGCCCCTCCCATTTTTGGGGGTTTCCCCACTTGGCCAAAGAAAGAACACATGCAGCCGCCCCTTTTCCTTTGGAAACCAGAGCCCCATCTTCTCCCCATTTCCTAGAGACGACCGATCGGCCCCTCTCCCTTTGAAACCAAAAACCTCAGCACCTGGCCGCTCATCTTTTCTTCCTCTGAAACCAAGTCGGCTGCCCTTCCCTTCTCTGGTTTGCCTCCAACTCCAAAAACCAGCCAAGGCCACACCCACATCAACCTCCAACAGCGGCAGCCAAGACCTGCCCTCTGCACAGAAGCCTCCCATTTCCTTCTCACGGTCTCCAGCTCCACCCGACAGAGGCCGGCCGCTGCTCCTCTCATCTTAGACCGAAACGGCGGCAGCCCTCGTTGTTTTCTGCGCAGTCTTCTCTCAGTCCCACAGCAACACCCCAGCGCCACCGGCAGCTCCAGTATCGCCGAGGCCAACCACCATCAACCGGCCAACAACAGCATCCCTTCTCTAGCAGCTCATTACAGAGACGATGAGGAAATGAGAATGGAGGCCGAAGAACAGTAGAAGGGAGCAGAAAACCGAGACTTCAAGGGTGCCGGTCTCCCAACCATGGCAGCGGTGGACGACACCGCCGGTGTAGAAACGAAGGAGGATGAGGGCAGTTGCCGATCCAGCCATCCACACGCCTGGCCTGTTGGCGGCGCGTGCAACGCCCGGCTCCAGATTTGAAGGAAGAGAAAGAGAAGCAGATCTGAAAAAGGGGAAGGAAGAGAAGCCGATCTGAAAACAAAACTAAAACAGACTTGCTTGTTGCGTTTTTGATATTTTGCAGGTAACGGCGTTGCTCACAGCCAACAGGAAGGTGAAGACCTTCCCCCCGCTCTATGGATTTCGCGGCGGCGCGTGAACCCACGCGCCGCCAGTTGTGGTGGCACGTGGAGAAGACGCACAGCCACTATTCAGGCGACCCAAAGGCTTCACAGCGCTGTTCCTGTGACTTGGAGCTTCCGGCACTGTTCAGGATTTTAGTTCAGGACTGTTTTTTGTAAAATTTACATTGTTTGATGTGTTATTGGGATTGTTTTGAACATTGATTACTTTGTAATATTTAGTTATGGGTGTGTGAGTATATTACAGTAAAAAAAAAGTGATGTGTATTTTTTTTATTTATGCTATTGAATTATAAAAATAAAAAAGACAAAAAGAATTAAGTGTTTAATTAGAATATGGTTAAATATCTCAAGGATAAATAAAATCAGGTTGTATTTCCTGTGAAAATGTAAGAACACGTTTCTACATTTATTGTGGGATTTAATAATTGATTTATTAAAGCCTTAAGAATTTGATTAATATTTTAAAATCACATCAAACCGCAAAGTAGCTTACCTCAGGTAGGGTGCGCTAGGGGTGCTAATACCTTCCCTAGCCACAACTAGTCTCTTACCTTCGAATCTCTGACAACGACCAGTAAATCCGGGTTTCCTAGTAACCTTCAATCAAATACTAGGTTGCGACTCCTAAGACCCCAAAACAAGCAAATGAACAAAAAATCGCCATTGGACGCCGCTCGGTGACGTACGACAGAATGGCGACTCCACTGGGGAAAGGTAATGTTTTCAATATTATTGGACTAAGCTTTGTGTTTTTTGTGTGTTTAAATTTTTTGCGTTTCGTCTTATTTTATTTCTGTTTTATTCATGCATTGTATAGAATTCTTTCATGCATCACAAGCTTTAATTTTTGAAAGCACACACAAGCTTCAGGTTAGGTGGGGGACTAACAGCTTACCTTACGACTTTTAGTCAAGGTTTAAGTTTGTGTAAACCCCAACTCTTCGTTGAGTGCTGAGACTGTTAGTGATTGGTATATGTGCCATCTCACTATCTGCTGAGCCCCCATATTGCCTTTACGAGGGTGATCACTAGGACAACAAGAGACCCTTTTTAGAGACCAAGTAGTAAACCTACCATTTGTCTCACGTAAAAAGATTAGAACCTGCCTTTAGGATGTATGCTCCGTTTTGCATTTGAACAAGCCCTTCTTGAAGCATCTTGAATTCAGGACTTATGGGGGATATAATGGTCATTATTCAAGAAATTTTTATTGTAGAGTTTAAGCAAGAATAAAAATTCTTGTTTCATCATACAAGAGTTACGACCATATGTCACCCCTCGAAGGGCGAGTTTATCATATAGATTACATGTTCATGCATTTATCATACATGTACCGGATTGAAAGGTAGGTTCCCCCATCTGAGGTTTACTACACTGGACTGAAAAAGACAGAAATGAAGAAAAGGGTCAGAGAGAGGCTCATTGTTAAAAGGAAGTTGAGAGCATCAAAGGTGAAGTAGCTAGGTTCAGATCTACCCGAACAAGTGTTGAGCATCAAATGGAAAGGGAATGTCTGCATAGTCTTCTGTGGGAACACTGCTTGTCCAGTCCCATTGAAGTTGCACCTCTCCTTTTCAGTCATGAACAACGGCAGCAACACCTCCAGTCATCGGCTAATGACAACCTCGGTTCTTGTTCAGTTGCATTGTTAATTGTTCATCGCCTCCACATCTTCCAATGGCACCAAATAACTGCTAGCCTTTTGTGCATGATGTATTGGTCTTCTTTGAAGTTTCCCCCACTGTGAGCTCAATTCCAGTTCAGCAGCACAAGATGTTGGTCTAAAAAAACAAGAAAAAAAAAGAAAAACATGATTAGACACTGAACTTCTACGTGGCAGAGCTCTCTTTGTAGAGATTTGTTTGTGGATTTGCCAGTGGGGAATGCAAGAGGGAATGTCTTAGTTTCATATGCTATGAAACTTTCCCCCATCAGTTTCAACATCAAAACACTGTACGGTGGTAACGGTCAGCTTGTAATCGGCATGCAGTCGTGCCCCATAACTGAAGCAATTTAGCGCTTTTACTGCAAGAAAACTCTCTCGGCCTTTACTGCTGAAACGACTTCTAAAGAAGACAGTGAATAGTGTTAAAGGAAATGACGCCGTTTTCAAATTCAAATGAATATTTTCAATTTGATCATTGAATTTTTTTGCAATTTTGTAATCAAGCCCCCAGGTAAATTGTAATTGGATCCCTTGATTTTAGCACCATTTACAAGACAGTCTTTGGTTTTGGATTCATGCGATTTGACCCTCAATTGATCAATAAACTTTTAATTTCTTTAATTTAACCCCTGATTTGATCAATTTCAGCCCCTCTATTTACGTGCCTTTTCTGTTTTGGTCCTTGGTTTCAGATGTTTTCAATCAAATCCCTAATTGGCCATCAAACTTCAATAATTATTTAATTAAACCCCTGATTTGACCAAATCAACTCTTCAAAATTGTAATTTGACCCTAGAACTTTAATTTCTTTCAATAAAAGCCTAAATTGACTTAAAATCAATTTTTCTTGCAATCAAACCCTCCATAAATTCAATTAAACCCTTGATAAAATTTAATTGAGTCCATAAACATATGATTTTGGATAATATTTTTTAAAATTGAATTTTCCTTATCAACAGGGCTCTCATCAGTCAACGATTTACTGTCAAATTTCAATCTTTGCATTTTTGAACCTCTTCAACCAATTTTTGGCATTTTCTGAGCGCTCCAGTATCTTTTCTCACTATTATATATTATTTTATTTTATTTATTATTATCATTATCATTATTATTATTATTTATTTTTTGTAATTTCTCCTTTTTTGTGTGGGGGCCCAAAAATGGGTAGCAACATTAACCTGCCAAACTCGTGACTCGAGTCATGAGAGTGTGATAACCTCTTACAAAGTAAATAAAAAAAACATGAAGCCTAATTTTTACTAAACTCATTGTTGAAGTAATCTAAAAATAGGTTACAATAAAACAACTTGAGTCTACCCAAGTTAACCCAGAAAACACGTGACTCAAGTTATAAGACTCAGATAATCTCATAAAAAGCAAATCAAAATAAAGCATGAAGCCTAATTCATAATCAACTTAATGTTGAAGGATAAAATTAAAAAAAATACCAATTAAAAAAGATAAAAAAAACTTGAGTCAACTGGGTTAACATGCCAAACCCGCGACTCGACTCATGAGACCGAGATAACCTCATAGAAAGTAAACTAAAATAAATCATTAACAATAAACTAAAAGAGATGGTGCTTGATTAGTACTTAAAAGTGCATTTTTATCAAGGTTTTATATCATCATTTTGCACTTGAAGTATCAATAACTCCTTAGCTAGAGCATGTTTTATAATAACATATCTAATAATATAAGATACATTTAATTTATGGTAAATATTCATCTTAAATGCAGGCTTATCGCATAAATAAAGGGATTGATTGATGAGTTTAACTACTGAAATTAAGAAGACAAAGAGAGGGCTAAGCTTAAAAAGAGATGCTGGTTTAGTCCAAACTGGAATACCATTCGGTTATTGGATCATAACTGAAGCTGTAGAACTTGGATTTAGGTCTGCTTTATATGGATGGAAAGCTAAGACATAGGCCTAAAACTTTCATGGGAGTCCAAGATTCAAAAAGGCTATTTTCAAGTTCAAATTGTAGCAACAACAGAGAAGTCTGAATCTGTCATGCAGCCTAGATACTATTCAGTGTTCAGCCCATATCTCGAGTTCTAGAAGTCCAAATGCACTGATTCTTTTTTTGTTGGAAAGCGGAGACAATTTCCTAGAACTTTCATGACAAAAATCTGTTCAAATTCTGACATTAGCAATGACGTTTTGTTCAAACAAGAAGATAAGGATTGTCACCAAGTCAAGATGTGGCCACCCACTCAACAATTAGTTATCAGATCAAGATCATGCTCTTTATTTATTTCTTTATATTTTTGTAATATTTAAGTTTTATTTCATGTTATATTTTCCTTAATCTCTTGTTTATGCCTTTCATTTCCTTTACTATACTTATGTTCTTATGTTGTTTATTTATGTTTCTCTTCTTCATTATGTTTAGCTAAGTTTATTATGTCAAGGTGAAAAGGTTTCACTAATAGTGTTAGGATAAGTATAATATAAACCCAATATGAACTTCAATGCTTATATCCTAAACAACTTGCTATTAACATGTCTTATCATTTTTATCTTATTAATTTTTAATACCTTGCTTGTTAAATGGTTAATCTAGATTTGTGTTGTATAACACCTGGTACAACAAATGCTTAGCACTTTCATAGCCAAACGTTTGGCCTGCACAGTAACCCGGTATTGGTTTTTTGGGCTGGAACATCAGCCCAGCCCACGCGGCTGGGTTGAGTCCAGCCATAAGAAGGTTCTCTTTTGGGCCGGTCCTGGCCTAATTTCATTTTTGGGTTGATTTCGGCCCAGCCTCTTTTTGGGCCGGGTCGGCCCAGTCCAAAAAAAATTCAAAAATCATTTTGGGAAAATTTGTGATTTTCCCACGCATTTTTCTACGCCATTTTGATTAATATCGGGTTGTATTTTTATACCGTAAAAACACAAATTCGCTATTAAAATACCCGGTTTTCAAAAAAAATATTTTTATTTTCATGCATACGGCCAAGTCTCTCAAAGCTAAAAAAATCATATTGTATTTTTATACAACAAAGAAAACTTAAAAAAAAAAATATTTTAGCATGCATTTTGGCTTTAATAACTAGTTTATTAAAGTCACGAGAACTTGACCAATATTTCAAAAATTCCAAAAAAATTATTTTGTTTTCTTAATATCAGGGATTATGAATTTATATGTAAAATATACTCCCGATATTAAAAAGATAGTTTTCTTTTATAGATATTAGAATGGTTTGGTTTTACCCTATAAGATAAGAACCTCCTTGCTGAGAAGGGCTTTTCTTGAACCATAGACGGACCAACATGACAAGACCTTAGATTTTTATCAGACAATAAAACAATGCAACTTACCTTAGGTAGGGTGTATTTGGGGTGCTAATACCTTCCCTTTACGCAACCAGTCTCCGTACCCGATCTCTGAGACCAGTTAGGGTTCCTAGTGACCAAAATACTAGGTGGCGACTCCCATTCCATTTTTTCCACTGATAAAAAGACAAAAATTCCTTGTCTTCCCATATTTGCCAAGATAGACATACCACACCTGATGAGGGTGGTGGGCGATCGCCGCGACGTCGCACACGTGCGACAGAATGGCGACTCCACTAGGGACCTTGTGGACTAAGCATTGTTTTGTCTGATTTTTGTGGTTGGTTTTGTGCGTGTTTGTCGTTAAGATGCTTATTTTATTTACACGCTTTAATTTATGTACATATTTTTTCATACATTGTATAGAATTGTTTCATGCATCATTCTTTTCATGTAAGAGTTTATAGGGGGAAAACTGGTTAAGTGGGGGACTAGCAGCTTACCTTATGACTTTTAGTCAAGGTTTAAGTTTGTGTAAACCTCAACTCTTCGCTGAGTTAGACTGGTAATGATTGGTCCATATGCCATCCCATTACCTACTGAGCCCCCATATTGCCTTTACGAGGGCGATCACTGGGACAACAAGAGGCCCTTTTTAGAGCCTGAGTAGTCAACCTACCTTTTGTCTCACATAAAAGAACTAGAACTTGCCTTTAGGGTGTATGCTCCCTACTTTTTGTTTTGCATCAAAACAAACCCTTCTTAAAGCATCTTGAACTTAAGACTTGTAGGTGACACAATGGCCATCACTCAGGAATTTTTCATTGTAGAGTTTGAACAAGAATCAAGATTCTTGTTTCATCATACAAAAGTTACGACCATATGTCACCCCTTGAAGGACAAGTTTATCATATAGAACACTCATATGTTTAAACATGCATGCTCGTCAGTTTGGAATAAAGGTCCCCCCCAATTCTGTTTTCCCTGCCAGAATCAAGAGTTGTCGACATCCACCAGTGTCAAGAAGGATTCACTCAAGCCTCCAATAAAGAAACATAGCTTGTGGTAATAGGGTTCTCTGCTCGACCATGGACTCAGCTGGTGACCTGTGCCGAGATGCCATCTATGAAGTGCTGACACGCTCATCAATGGAGATTATGGGGAAATGTAGGCTTTTGTCTAAGGAGTACAACAAATTGACCTACGAATCCCTTTTTACAAAGCTACATAGCCAAAGAACCAACATTGTCTCTGGTTTCCTTATCCAAAGCATGATCAGGAATGAATATCAGTGTTCCTTTGTTTTAATTAATGATTTGAATACCCATACACAAATCCCCTTTGATTTTCTTTCAAAGCACGTGGAGATTGTGTCATCAACAAATCAAGGAATTCTACTTTGTCGCGCACATAATAAATCATGTTATTATGTAGGTAACCTTTCTATCCAACAATGGCAAAAGATCCCGAATCCAAAGACACGCTATGATACAATAGAATCTGGCCTAATGATTGAAAGGTCAAAGCCTTTACGATACAAGATTGTGAGATTCTCGAAGCCCAAGTTTCGCTCACATAAAGAATTCTATGTGTACCACTGCATTAGAGTTGAATTGTTTGAATCAGCAACTTGGGAATGAAAGTTGTTGGACGAAGTGAAGTTGCCTTATGAAGAATCCCTTCATCGCATGACAAAAGTATCTGTAAATGGCTCACTTCATTGGCTTACTTGGAAGAGAAACATCTTTGCATTTGATGTAAAAAGAGAGAGTTATTATTTATTCCCACTTCCCCTGCCAGTCTCTGAGGGCAATGATAACAAAGATGTTAGACTTAATGAATACAAAGGAAAGCTCCCCATGACCTGCATCGATAGGGAGAGAAATTTCATGGAAATATGGATTATGGAGGATCATGATAGAAAACAATGGAGAAAAAAAGCATTCGATAAACATAGGGGTTTTAACAAGGAAAAACCCCCCCACATAAGTCCGTTGGCCTTCTGCAATGCTGATGTGTGCTGATGTGATATTCTTCAACTTTAAGACTAGGCACATTGATATGCTATGATTAGGGAAGGGTCTGCTCCATGGATGCTTCCCAATTCAGCTCACCTTTGCCACCAAGGAAAAAGCACAGTTAGTTCATTGCCCCAAGGCATGGTTCTCTAGATGGAATAATCCAAATGAGATGTGAAGAATTGCAAGAAATTCAAAGATGAAGTCAGAAGGTTGGTAAGCAAGACATAGCCAGATTTTGTGAAGAATGATATCAACGATCATATTGCCAATAGGCCATCACCAATGAATGATAACAAGACATGTATAACCGATGAAGAAGTTGTTTAGAAATGTCATGTTGTCAATTTTGTTACCCATCATTTTGTTTTGGGATCACATCTCACTTTTTAATGGATTATGCTTTATTCTTAATCTTATTATTGTCTTGAAATAAAGAGATGTTTCCTTCAAATTTTATTTTGGCAAAATATTTTGATTGAACTCCAACATGCAAAATTAAAAGTCTTTTGATTACAGAAAAGACTTGATGTTAGTTAAAATGGCAAGAGATGACCGAACTAATCTTGAGCTCACACACCATAAAATTGAACCACACATCGTATAGCTAAGTTTTAGCAGTATGCATAATGACACGTAGTGGATTCGCCAATCATGACTCTTTACAAATCCAAATCATTACACTGGATGAGGTCAAAATTTATCGGTTTTAACCGACTTTGCTTGAAATGAAAAAAGGCCATCTTTTTTATCCCTTCACTTTCTAAAGATTATATCCCTTGTGGTCCCCATTTGAGTCTGATAGAATATTTCTTTCAAAGAAACCCTGACTAGGATCACACCCCACACCGGGGGCAAATAAGAGATATTTTGAAGACAATGATAGAATCAAGAGAAAAGAGAAGGATAGGAACAAAAGCCTAACATTTGAGATAGGGCTAAAAGAAAAAAAGATATATAGACTGGAGGGGCAGAAAATATGATGTTGGTTTTTCTTTATCATCCCGACAAAGCAGTGAAGATGGGTGCTGGAATCAATCATGTCACAGTTATTTGACACAGCAAAGGCCAAAAGTTAAAAAACCAAAAGGGCTGAGCTACAAACATGACTTTTGAGGTCCATGATAAAGCCTCTAGTGTCTTTAAATTGATCAAGACTGGTCATTCATGAAAAAAAATAGATTATGACCCATGTTAAGAGAAATTCGATTTTTGTCCTTAACATGACTTTATGTCATTCCTCTGCAACGACAACAAGAGAAAGAGAGTTGATGGATAATTGATGTTGATCCTAGATCTTTGAAACCCTCAAACACATTTTGAGTCGGTGAAATCCCTTTCTTTCATAGCCTTGAACCATAACCTGCATTACGTGTTTTGAAAAGCCCTTTTTGATCAAGTAAGCAATCTGAGCCAATAAATGACGCTCTCAAAGCCTGAAGAGCCTTTTCATAAGAGTCATAGCTTCATGAATTAAGCTATTAGTTATTATATATGCTGATAAAATAAGAGCTCAAAAAAAAAAACCTCTCTTGATAAAGCCGGAGATTTGACGTGAGCATCTTGTTTTTGAAATTCACACAAAGATCACCTCATCACAGACCATCAAAGATATACCCAAAATCAGAGTTTAAAATGAAAAAAAAAATTGGGAAAAAGCCATTTTAATCCTATATTGGGTCAATTTCTGTTTTGAAAATACATGACAATCAATAAACGATGTATTTTGAATAACGTGTGTTGGATCATTGATCAAAAAGCTTGATTTTCAAAAGGACATCTCTGATTTCATTTCAACAAACTAGACTTTGAATAGACATGATCTTTGAAATGTGAGAATTGATTCCAGAATAAGGAAGATTTTCGAACAAAGAAGAACATCGATTGAGTTTGAAAAATCTTTGACATAAATGACATTAACACTTCTCAACACTCCTTGAGAAGTGGGGCAGCCAGGGGCAATGCATTTGAAACCTGAAAAGGAAAAGAAGTAGAATTCAGATTAACTGGGGGCAAAGAAAGAATTAAATGACAAGTCAGCAAAGTCCACTAAAGTTATGATTAGCATCTCGTAATGACAAGAACCTCCTGCGAGCATGTTCAGATCAACTGGGGGCAATGTTGTTCAAAAACATCCAGTGACCTCCGCACAAAAAATAATAAAATAAAATAAAAAAATCAAAAAAATATTATATATAAAAATATATATAAACAGTGAAAAAAGGATGCTAGAGCGCCCTAAAAATAGTCAAAAATTGGTTGAGGAGGTTAAAAAATACAAAAATTAAAATTTGGCTGTATTTTATTGTCTGATGATAGCCCTGTTGACAAAGAAAATTCAATTTGAGGAAGAAAAGTCCATAATCAGATGTTTATGGACTCAATTAAATTTTATTGAAGGTTTAATTGAATTTATGGAGAGTTTGATTGCAAGAAAAATTGATTTTGGAGTTAATTTGGGCTTTAATTGGAAGAAATTAAAGTTCTGGGGTCAAATTATAATTTTTGGAAGTTAATTTGGCCAAATCAGGGGCTTAATTGCATAAATATTGAAGTTTGATGGCCAATTAGGGACTTAATTGAAGAAATCTGAAACCAAGGACCAAAATGAAAAACGCGCGTAAATAGAGGGGTTTAATTAAAACCGGATCAGGGGCCTAATTGAAGAAATTAGAAGTTTATTGCTCAATTGAGGGTCAAATTGCATAAGTGCAAGACCAAGGACTAAAGTGAAAAAGGCGGCCAACTTGAGGGTCGCTGTTGGATTTTTGGCAGGGATGCAATTGCATTGATTTTTAAATTAAAATTGCAATTTAGGACTTGATTGAACAAATTACAAATTGAGGACCAATGTGAAAGTTAACGCATTTTGCCGCCTTTTCCTTTTAAATGAAACAACACGTTTTGTCCAAAACAGCACCATTTCATGCATGTTTACAAAAAAAAAGAAGAGAAGGACCAAAACGGTGTCGTTTTAAACGGCACCCATGTCATCTTCTTCCCCTGGACGCGCGAAGCAGGGGAAGAAGAGGAAGATTTTTTCCTCTGTTCCATCGCCAGCTCTCTCTCAAAAAGATGCCGACAACCCACTTGCTTGCAACGTGGTGGACGAATGGAGGGGACGTACCCCTTGGGCGGTTCGGGGCGGCAGCACAGTGGCCGCCCCAGCCACGTCTCCCTCCCCTGTTTTTGCCTATAAAAACAGGGGAAGGGGAAGAAAAAAAGAAACTGAAAGAGAGACGAACCGAGAGAGAGACGAAAAAAAGAGAGAAAATAGAATGAGAGAGAACATAAGAGAGATAAGAGAAAGAAGAGAAAAGAGAGGGGAGGCCAAAAGAAGAAGAAGAAAAAAAAAAGCAGAGAAGAGAACGAAAAAACAGAGGGGAGAGAGAGAGAAGAAAAACAGCACTGCCGGCCACCGAGAACCACCAACGCCGCCGCCTGTCGCCTCCAGTAGCACAACCAACGGTCGCAGCCACCGCAGGTCAGCCCTTCTCCCCTTCTTCTTTCTCCTACTTCTTCTCCTTCGCTGCCAGCCTCCACTGTTCACGTAGCATGTGAACAGTGGAAGGCACTATTCACACGGGCTGGGATCATGCATTTGGGCCAGGTTCGGCCCAGCCCATGTATTTGGGCCTAACCGGCCCATTTCAATTTTTTTATATATATATTTGTTTCTGAATTTTTACAATTTTTCCGTGTAGTTTTTATGTCATTTTGATTAATATCAGGCAGTATTTTACGTCGTAAAAAATACAAATCCGGTATAAAATACAAAAAAAATTGAAAAAAGAAAAAATATTTTTGTGCATATGGCCAAGTGTCTCAAAGCTAAAAAATCATATTGTGTTTTTCATACACCAAAGAACAATGTTTTAGCATGCATTTTGGCTTTAACAACCAGTTTATTAAAGTCAAGAGAACATTGGCCAAAATTTCAAAAACACCAAAAATTTTATTTTGTTTGATTTTAGTATCAGGGATTATGAATTTATACGTAAAACGTATTCCCGATATTAAAAAGGTATTTTCCTTTGACAACTTAGAATAGTTAGGTTTTTACCCGATAAGATAAGGATCTCCTTACGGAGGAGGACTTTTCTTAAACCGTAAATGGACCGACAATTATAAACCACAACAAGACTTTAGATTTTATCAGACAAAACAATGCAGCTTACCTTAGGTAGGGCGTAGTTGGGGTGATAATACCTTCCCTTTACGCAACCAGTCTCCGTACCCGATCTCTAAGACCAGTTAGGGTTCCTAGTGACCAGAATACTAGGTGGCGACTCCCAGCCCATATTTTACTGATACGAGACAAGAATTCCTTGTCTCTTCATATTTGCCATATAAACCATTTACAATTTTTCCTTGAGGGTGGACGATCGCCGCGACACCGCACACGTGGACACTAGTGAACCCCCATCAGCAATCGACATACAAAGATGTACTTAAAGAACATTTTCATGTCATCATCCTTTGAAAAAGGGATATTGATCAATGTGGGCATATAGTTGCATTTGAATGAATGATAAAAGGAAGCAATTCACCAAGACTGACTGTGTAGAAAAGATGTACCTGAAGGACATCTTCATGTCGTCATCCTTGAAATATGAATATCGACCGATGTGGGCATACGGTTGCAATTAAATGAATACCGAAAAGATGCACACCACCAGGACTAATGGTGGAACAAAGATATACGTGAAGGACATTTTCATATCATCATCCTTTGAAACATAACTATTGACTGACGAGGACACGTGATTGAATAAGAATGAATGGTGAAACGAGGCACACCTCCAAGATGGGCTGTGGAACAACGCTGCACTTGAAGGATAATTCCATATTGTCACCTTTTGAAATATGTCTATTGAAAGATGTTATCACATAACTACATTGAATGAATGCCAGAAAGGCGCCCACCATCAAGACTGACTGTGGGATAATTTGTTTTGAAGCCAAATGTGCACTTCACCGCATGAGTAGGGGTGATAAAAGCAACATCATTAATGAGGCTGGGACATTTCTTTTCACAATCTGATTAGAAGAGTTGAGAGGAATCTATTGAGAAGAACACTAAGCATACAACCATGAGCCTTTGTACTGCAAGCTATGAGATGCATGTCTGGATGATTGGATAGTTTCCAAGAAGACTGATGATAACATTTACTTGAAGAGTATGGTTTCAACTGGGGGCAAGTCCATGACTAATTGACAAACTAAAATGAGGTTAAACGCTAGAAAACCTCTTGATGGGTGTTGGCAAAACACGTATAACCAATCAAAGGACAATTCTTGAGAGAATCTAAGAGATGGATTATTTGTTCAACTCCTTCATGATGAATCGAGCAACACCACACTTGGAAGCATGGTCAAGCTTGAGAAGCAACGAGAGCAGTAATAGTCATGGACAACCCATAATAGGCACTACACTTACATCTGAGTGGAAGGCTAGCACACGAATGAACCAGTGCACTGAAAGAATAAAGAAAGCTTTGAATAACAAACAAAGGCACCCTGTGATGATGGAACATCGAAGAGGGGGGACCTATATTTCAAATCAGGTAAGGATGCAAGTATGTCATTTAACATCGAAACATTGCATATATTTTTGATTTGTTGCAGGAAAAATCCTCAATGTAGTCCAGCAGGATTGGGAAAAAAAAAGAAAAGAAAAGAGAGAATTATTGAGTTGATGAACAATAAAGAATCATGGTTCTGACCCTGGAACGGGAGGAAGATGAGATAAACCCTAACATTAGAGAAATCTCAAAGAAATAAGAAGATCAACGAAGAAGAGTCTTCAATTCGAACCCTATCATCTTGAAGAAAAAACATATTTTTTGGTTAAAAGAGGTTGCTAGAAGGAATTTCAGGTTAACCACAATATGAAGATTTTAGCTTTGGTTGAAGGGAGTCGCCAAATGGGATTCCAGGTTGACCGAGCTACACACAGACTTTGGTTCTGGTTAAAAGGGATCGGCGAAGGGATCTCAATTTAGCCTAACTATAAAGGATTTTAGTTCTGGTTAAAGGGGATCAACAAATGGGATCTCAGTTTAGCCTAATCGCACGTAGACTTTGGTTCTGGTTAAAGGGGATCGGTGAAGGGATCTCAGTTTAGCCTAACTACAAAGGATTTTGGTTCTGGTTAAAGGGGATCGGCGAAAGGGATCTCATTTTAGCCTAAACGCACACAGACTTTAGTTCTGGTTAAAGGGGATCGGCGAAGGGATCTCAGTTTAGCCTAACTACAAAGGATTTTGGTTCTGGTTAAAGGGGATCGGCGAAAGGGATCTCAGTTTAGCCTAAGCGCACACAGACTTTGGTTCTGGTTAAAGGGGATCGGCAAAGAGATCTCAGTTTAGCCTAACTACAAAGGATTTTGGTTCTGGTTAAAGGGGATCGATGAAAGGGATCTCAGTTTAGCCTAACCACACACAGACTTTGGTTCTTGTTAAAGGGGATCGGCGAAGTGATCTCAGTTTAGCCTAACTACAAAGGATTTTGGTTCTGGTTAAAGGGGATCGGCGAAAGGGATCTCAGTTTAGCCTAAACGCACACAGACTTTGGTTCTGGTTAAAGGGGATCGGTGAAGGGATCTCAGTTTAGCCAAACTACAAAGGATTTTGGTTCTGGTTAAAGACGATCGGCGAAAGGGATCTCAGTTTAGCCTAACCGCACACAGACTTTAGTTCTGGTTAAAGGGGATCGGCGAAGAGATCTCAGTTTAGCCTAACTACAAAGGATTTTGGTTCTGGTTAAAGGGGATCGATGAAAGGGATCTCAGTTTAGCCTAACCACACACAGACTTTGGTTCTGGTTAAAGGGGATCGGCGAAGGGATCTCAGTTTAGCCTAACTACAAAGGATTTTGGTTCTGGTTAAAGGGGATCGGCGAAGGGATCTCAGTTTAGCCTAACCGCACACAGACTTTGGTTCTGGTTAAAGGGGATCGGCGAAGAGATCTCAGTTTAGCCTAACTACAAAGGATTTTGGTTCTGGTTAAAGGGGATCGACGAAGGGATCTCAGTTTAGCCTAACTGCACATAGACTTTGGTTCTGGTTAAAGGGGATCGACGAAGGGATCTCAGTTTAGCCTTACTACAAATGATTTTGGTTCTGGTTAAAGGGGATCGGCGAAGGGATCTCAGTTTAGCCTAACCGCACACAGACTTTGGTTCTGGTTAAAGGGGATCGGCGAAGGGATCTCAGTTTAGCCTAACTACAAAGGATTTTTGTTCTGGTTAAAGGGGATCGGTGAAAAGGATTTCAGTTTAGCCTAACCACACACAGACTTTGGTTCTGGTTAAAGGGCATCGGCGAAGGGATCTTAGTTTAGCCTAACTACAAGAGATTTGTGTTCTGGTTAAAGAGGATCGGCGAAGGGATCTCAGTTTAACCCAACCACATACAAATTTTGGTTCTGGTTAGAGGGGATCGACGAAGGGATCTCAGTTTAGCCCAACCAAGTAGACTGTGGTTCTGGTTGAAGGGGATTGCTGTAAAGGCAGAGTTTCAGATCAACCAAGTTGTGAGAAGATCAGTTTTGGAAGTTCACTTTCGTTTATCTTTACAAAACTTACTTTGTAAAGTTTGCTCTGTAAGTATTGTAAAAAAGGGGCATCTGTTGTAACCCATTTTTGGGTCCCCGCACAAGAAAAGAGAAAATACAAAAAAATTTAATAAATAATAATAATAATAATAAAATATATATCAAAAAATAATAGCAGTGAAAAAAGGATGCCAGAGCGTCCCGAAAATGGTCAAAAATTGGTTGAGGAGGTTCAAAAATACAAAGATTGAAATTGACAGTATATCGTTGACTGATGAGAGCCCTGTTGATGAAGAAAATTTGATTTGAGGAGGAAAAGTCTAAAATCAGATGTTTATGGACTCAATTGAATTTATTAAAGGCTTAATTAAATTTATTGAGGGTTTGATTGCAAGAAAAATTGATTTTGAAGTCAATTTGGGTTTTAATTAGAAGAAATTAAAGTGTTGGGTCAAATTATAATTTTTTAGAGTTGATTTGGTCAAATCAGGGGCTTAATTGCATAAATATAGAAGTTTGATGGCCAATTAGGGACTTGATTGAAGAAATTCAAAAGCAAGGACCAAACTGAAAAGCGTGCAAATTGAAGGACTGACTTGAAAACTGACACACTTTGGCGTTGGTTTCCATTTAAATGAAACGTCGTGTTTTGGGCAAATCGATGTCGTTTCATGCATTTTCCAAAAAAAACACACACACACACCCACACAAAACATAGTCGTTTTTAGATGGCACTATTTCTCCTTCTTCTTCCCCTGGACATGCAACAGGGGAAGAGAAGTTTTTGTTTTTTCTTTCTTGTTTCTTCCTCCCTCCCTCCCCACGTGCTCTGTTAAAGCCAAAATCGGACGCCACCCACACCTCCTCATGATGAGAAAGCAGAGGGGCCGTGTCTTGCAAGCGACGCCCCCATTGGACGTCTCACCCGGTGCCGTGACAAGGAGGAGCGGCGGTCTCACACCCCATGCAAATGATGGGACGGGGCAGGGTCGATCACGCTCCCCCTACCCCTATAAATACTGCCAGAACAGAGGGAAGAGGGGGGGAGAGATGAGCAAAAAAATAAAGGAACGAACGTGAGACAGAAAGGAAGAAAAATCGAAAGAGGGAGACAGAGGGATTTTTTCTTGGAGAGAAACGGGTGAAGAAAAAAGAGCGAAAACAAGGAGAGGGTGAACAAACAGAGGAAGTTTTTTTTAGAAGAGAGAAGAGGAGAAGAGCGGTGATAGAGGGAAGAAACAGAACCAAATAGAGAAGGAAAACAGAAAAAAAAAACAACAAAAGAGAAAACATAGGGGCTGATATCATTGCAGAGAAGAAGGAGGAGCAGCACCGCAGCTGCCACCGGGCTTCCAGCTGATATCTTTGTAGAGAAGAAGGAGGAGCAGCACAGCAGCTGTCATCTTCCTCCACCTGCTGCAACACTGTGAATAAGAAGGAAAACAACAGCATTGGTTGTCATAACCACTGTGCCAGCAACTCCTCCTTGAGCCATCGTCAAAAAAGAAAAAAGAGAGGAAGAAGAGACAGAGGAGAAGGAGACATAAACGGGAAGGAGAAGAAACACAGAAAAAAAACACAAAACAAAGAAAGGGCAGAACCGCTGTCTGGCATTGCCATCCACTGCGAGCACACCGCCTGACCGCCGTCGAGCCACTGTCGGCCCAACCACCACGCTCCCTCACTCTAGGTAATCTCCTCCCTTTTTCTGGCTCCTCTGCTGTGTTCACCATTTGCATGCAGAACGTGAGCAATTCACGTTTCGCAGCAAAGTGGAAAATAATTAGCTGCTTACTGTGCGCATATAACAGGTTACTGTGCTCACGTTTTGCATGCACATTAACCCGCTATTGGTTTTTTGGGCTGGAACATCAGCCCAGCCCACGCGGCTGGGTTGAGTCCAGCCATAAGAAGGTTCTCTTTTGGGCCGGTCCTGGCCCAATTTCATTTTTGGGTCGATTTCGGCCCAGCCTCTTCTTGGGCCGGGTCGGCCTAGTCCAAAAAAAATTCAAAAATCATTTTGGGGAAATTTGTGATTTTCCCACATATTTTTCTACGCCATTTTGATTAATATCGGTGTCGTACCCTCTCGAGAGCTCGACGTCGCGACGACCCTTCCTAGTAGCAGGGATTGATGTCGGGGTCTTTGTTTTGTGAAAAAGGGAGTCGCCACCTAGTATTATGGTCACTAGGAAACCTAACTGGTCTTTCAGAGATTCTAAGGCAAGGGACTGGTTGCGTAAAGGGA
>Ga0325410_1002675_pt1 | contig 19936 bp, 9 predicted proteins | sample PopdelMetagenome_16_FD_206182 | JGI IMG/M metagenome (GOLD analysis project Ga0325410, IMG submission 206182) | Populus deltoides microbial communities from Bellville, Georgia, United States - Xylem-PdIQD-R3 | ecosystem: Host-associated > Plants > Phyllosphere > Stem > Wood/Secondary xylem... | reverse complement strand
AACATAATTTTATTTTGTTTGGGCCAGGCCCAAACAATATGACACCAACATCTTTAGATCGAGCCCAATCAATGCCCACTAATTCCTTTATCCACTTATAATTATATTTTATTAGATGAGCTACTAAATTTTTTTTTTTAAAGAGGTAAATATGTGGTATCTTCAGTGGCAAAGGTGTGAGAATACTGTCTCCACAATTACATATAACCCACCTCCCTACTGGACACAAACACCTATTTTTGCTTACAGCTCCAACATATTCATCTTTCCTCTTAAATTATAAACTAACTTGAGGATCATAGATTTTCCTAAAACACACATGGAATTTTGTTTTGCAGGTTACAACTCATTCATCGTCACATAGTTACAAACCCTAGCCCTTTCCAAGACCCAACCCGAGGTCACGAAGAATAACGCGGGTCTTCCAAGATTTTTTTCAAACATTAAAACTACGTAGTTTTAGATTTTATTTTTAAAGTCAAATGGGTGCTGAGTCACAAGTTAACTCAGTGCGTGAATAATGTTTGAGAAAGTTAATTCTCTCGATATAAAACCCTATCCAACTCAAGTCCAGTCAACAGGTTGAACAGTAAGATCGGCCGGGTTCACAAACGATGTGACCAACCAATCAATTCAGAATTACCAAAAAAACTCCATCAAAATCACATCTGAAAGCAAGGACAAGGTCACAAGGCGTATGTTAGCGGCCACTCTCTTTTTATCTCCCCATTAAGGGATACTTTTATTATCGCCCTCAAGTCTCTCTCTTTACCTTCACACCTTTGATTTGCGTATTGTTTAAGTTTCTTTGAAACATCCAAGTCTTGGCCTTCTTGGAAGCTTCATTTACAGTTCAATATCAGAGAAATATAACAACTTGAATCTCTTTCCCATTTTTAAATTGATTTTTTTTTCGTGAGGTAAGAACCGATCTTGGTTTCATTTAACTTCAGTTTTGATTTGACTTTCGAATTTTTCATTCTTGAGTTTATTATTGATAATACTGAATCATGGGTTTTGCTTGTCTTAGAGTTTTGATTGTTTGTGAAAGCGGGTCTGGTAAATTTAGAGCTTCTAATTGAAGTGTTTTGAAATAGGAAGTTTGATACTTGGTTGTTTTGGTAAATTTGGATTTGATGGAGTAGTTAATGATCTCGAGAAAGAAAAAAAATTGAATTTGTTTTCTGGAATTTTGCGATACATTCTTGGTGTATATGTTCACTTAGAAGTGTGATAAATGAGATTACTTTTCAGCAATATTTTGTGAGATTTGTTCTGTTTGGAACTTGATTTGGTTAAATTATGAAATCTTGGAAGGTGATTTTATAGGCGACACTCATGGTGTTTGTGATGCTGAATCAATTATTGATTTCTTAAAAAATAATGGAATTTGAATTTGGGGTTGAGACAGTGATCTGGGTGGAAAAAATTATGGTGTGAGTTGTTTTGATTATTTGATTGGATGAAATCAGTGATTTGGAATTAGTCTCGAGAGCTACTTGTGGTTACCATTTAGATTTTCTTATTGTTGAGTTTAGAGTGTGCTTTAAAAATGGATGATACTGAAGATGATGCAAGGTACCCACCAAATCCATACGGGGAGAACAACCAGAAGAGTTATGGTTCTAATCGTCACAAACTTCTCGCGGGCAATGCTATGTATCTTAGGGAAGTTGATGATCAATATTCCATTGATGAAGATGAGGACGCTGATGAAGAAGAAGAAGAAGAAGAAGAAGATGAACATGAATTAGGAGTGGAAGATGGGGAGAATAATCAGAAAAATGGCATCCATTATGAGGGAAAAGATGTGGATGAGGAGGAGGAGGAGGGTGTTGATGATGAGGAGGATGAGGATGATAATCAAAAGTACAATAGGAGGATAGACGAGGATGAGGATGGTAATGAAAAGTATAATATGAGGATAGACGATGACGATGATGATGGCGATGTCGAAAGGCATCCGAAAAAGCAAAAGCTAAAGAGTTTAGTTTCAAGTTATGAATTTGCTCCTCGTGTTCCAGCACCTCCTGTTGCGGTTCTAGCAGGGCCAAAACCATCAGTTGGTGGACGCAATCCGCTTACAGACTGGACTGAGCGTGAAACATTTGTTTTGCTAGATGCTTGGGGTGATAAGTTCTTGCAACGTGGGAAGAAGAGTCTTCGATCTGACGAATGGCAAGAAGTTGCAGAGAAGGTGTCAGAGAAGTCAAAGATTGAGAGGACAGATACGCAATGTAGGAATCGTTTGGATACATTGAAAAAGAAGTACAAGGTCGAGAAGATTAAGCTAGCAGAGGCAGGCGGTGGTGCTAGCAAATGGGTTTATTTCAAGAAGTTGGATATTCTAATGTCGACATCGGCTCAGCAAGGTGGACTCTCCTGTGGGCTGGACTCAGGAGAGTATGTTTTCATGAACTCGAAAGCATATTCAAACCATGCCAACAGATTGGATGGGATGCGGGATAGTCCAGGGAATTCAGAATCAGCACATGATGACGATGATTCGGATGGGCTCCCACCCAAGAAGAGAAGGCTTGGAAGAGAGTCAAGAAACTGCAATGAGCAGTCATCTTTTGGTTTGCTTGCAGATTCTATTCAGAAATTTAGTGAGATCTATGAGAAGATTGAGAGTAGTAAAAGGCAGCAGATGTTGGAACTAGAGAAGATGAAGATGGATTTTCAGAGGGATTTGGAAATGGAAAAGAGGCAAATTATTGAGAGAGCAAAGGCAGAGATAGCCAAAATTCATCAAGACAGTGAAGATGAGGACACCATGTCGGCCAATAGTGCTTAACATGTATAAATCTGTCTCTGATTCTGTGTAACATTTAATTAGTTTGCTTTCTGCTCCTAGCTATGCAATACTGGGGGCCTTTTCATGTTCTTTCCCATGTTGTAAACGCTACTGAATAGCTTATTGTATTAGTTTTAATAAATAAATGGGTAAAGAAGATGATTACTCCTGACTGTTGTGGTTATCGTGTTTTCTTTGTTCAATATCTGCTTGTGGTGGATGATATCGTGTCTTCTTTGTTCATTTTTTTCTTCTTGTGGTTTGTTGGTACTGAAAGCACCCTTGATTGACTGTGGCATTGCCAGAAAATAAATTCAGCAAGTTCGTTTGCATGCGAGTGCAGAAGACATAATAAATTCCAGCATCCTAAATCTGCCTTGTTATGTACCCTGATAAGGATCAGGTGGCTGATTCTTTCGTCTGTGAAACTTGTGTTCTTTGTAGAGGATTTAAGAATGGCATCGAAGGTCATTTATAACTGGATTTTATTGCCTTGTCTCAGGAATTATGCTACTTGAGCACCAGCGCGACATTGTTGGCTGGAAATGCAGAAGAAATTATAATAGCGAGCAAAATTTAAGATTGTTAAGCCGTTGCTTACCCCACGCAATTTTCGAGTAATAATAAAAAAAAAAAAAATCTTATAAAGTACTTGACCAAAATCCATTGGTTCTACTGAAACCGGAGGGACCTCACCACTGGCAACTTCGGCGTTCTAATTGGCATCATCTTTATTCTTTATTCTATACAACAGTCAGCACTTCCTAAGCTATTATTAAAATAATTAAAACTGTAATAGCAATTATTTTTATAAAATATATTCATAAAAAAAATGTGCAACTCATCTCCAAGCCTTTCAAAAACCAAGAAGTTGGTGCCGAAGTTGGTTCCAGATTCACGGTAGATTGACTGTTGAATCAAGACGTAAAATACTTCGATAACTACATTTTTTCCTTGCCGGCATGACGTCGTTTGAAAAATTGGCGGTGGCAGGTTCTGAAGTTGTATCTAAAATATTTTTGCTTCCTTTGTGAAGAGGCCAAACTAAAAGGTTAGGAGATTAGTTTTTAGATTCGGTCTGGATTTTAGGTTTTAATTGGGTTACCGGGTTATCCGGTTCAAAATTTTTTTAAAATCAAAATGACGTCATTTTAGTAAAAGAAAACAATAGTCAACGGGTTACAACTAGGTTTTTGACCAAGTCTTGCCGAGTCAATCGGGTCACTAAGTCAACCTGCTGGTCAACCTGGTTACACCGGGTTTTTTTATTTTTTTTCAACCCGACCCGATTCCAGTCTCGGGTCGGCCGAGTCTTGAATCGACTCGTTGGATCGAGCTGGATTTCAAAACTATAATTAGAAGAGAAGGGAAAAAGAAAAAAAAATAAAAAAAAGAGCTTGATCAGAAAGCTGTTGTATTAGCCAGCAACCACAAAAAAAAAGAAAAAGAAAAAGAAAAAGATAGAAGGTTGGATTGGCCGGAGGACCATACTAAATAACAACAAGAGAAAAGGGGCCAAACAACGAACAATAAAAATAAAGGACAAGCTATCTGGGCAGGGAAAAAGAGAAAAAGGAAGAAGATGGATTTGGAAACAAAGGTGAACAGAGACGGGGGAAAAAAGGACAAACCATCGAAGGGCAACCCTAGCTTTGTCATTGACATATGCTAGACAAGTAGATTTTTTTTTTAACAAGATAACGCTAACGATACAAAAAAAAAAAAAAAAACTTCAATAGAAGGGCACACAATTCCGCATGTGCTATACACAAGATGACAATCTCGTTCAAGCATTATATAATTTTTTTTTTATTTTAGTCCCTAATTCTTCAACAACTCTTCAATTTAGTTCCTAATTTAGCCAAATTAGAGAGAGGAAAAAAAAAAGGAAAATGAAAGGGAAAGAAATAATGGTACACCAAATAATGTTTAAGCATGCTCACACCATTGTAACCACCTGCTAGTATTCTTTATTTTTCATGGCACCTACTTGATTCTTTGTTTTACAAGCTATCATTGCGAGCGTATAAATTATCAATACGATGCCTATCTAAAAGTCTTATCTCATAAATTGATAGTGCGATAACATCTATATGAATAAATCATTTTACAAGTTACTTGGGTGACAAAGATATTTAGTCTCTATGATTACTCTCGCATGGTATGTTTGCGACTCCACTCACAATGATGTAGTTCTATATGAATTAATATGCATAAATACCTTAAGTCACTAGGTAATAATACATGAAAAATACACAAAACAATCACAACATATATTCTTCTACATTCTTATTCTCTTTGTTACAAGTTATTTTTCTCCTGCACGTTCATATTAACTTAGACATGAGAAGGTCTCCTATCTTGATAGGGGATTTGTTTTGCAGGAGTTCGTGATCTACAAACCCAACCTAAAAAGTTTTTTCACCAAAGCATATTGCATAAGTCATGGAAAGGCCATGTTCAATTTGAAGTTTTTTGAATTTGTTAGTTGAACTATTTATGAAAACTTGAATAAAAACCAATTTAGTTCCCTTTCTTTCCTAGTTCTTTCCATGATTGATAACTTAGAAGGTCCCTTATCTGATAGGGGACTTGTTTTGCAGGGGTTCATGATCCACAAGTCCATATCAACTAAAGTTTTCTCTCTCTAAAGCATATTGCACCGGTCATGAAAAGACCTAGGTTTAATTTGAAGTTTTGACTTTGTTAGTGGAACTGTCTATGGAAACTTGAACAAAAGCCAACTCAGTTCCCTTCTTTTCCTAGTTCTTTCTATGATTGACAACTTATAAGTGCTAAAATAAGAAAAGTGAATGACCTCTTTACTATAGGTGCATAAACTCCTTCAAATCTTTAACAAATCATTCATCAAATGAAAGTGCTCACTAAAATTGCTCTGGCCTTAAGAACATCTTTGAACTTTATCACTCTCTTAAAAGATGACATAATAGTATCTCTACTATGCGCCTAAATGAATGTAGAAAACTTTAATTTCCTAAAAAAAAAAAATATAATGATATGTAGAAAAGTAGGCAAAAAAACAGTCATACTCTAGCCCTGTATAGGAGTCACTCCTGCCATGAAAAACATTCTTAAACTGGATGCTTTAGACGTGGTATAAAAAAATCCAAAAGTAGAGCACCGATAAGTCCTAGCCATAGAGTGGTTATCACCATCTATCTTTCTTCAAACCTCATTCAGATATTCTTTAACAAAAAAGGCATCGATATGAGATGAGATCAACAACGATACGAGCAACTGAAATTGAATATTATCCCCACCAAATGTGAGATTATCCACTCTGGAAATGGGTGTTAGGCACCCGTCTCTCCAAAGATTGCGTATTTTCAAAGACGAACTTAAATAACTATAATGAACTTGTTGACCTTTAGATTATATATTAATATTTTATGTATTTTGATGATAACAATTAAATCAAAATGGACTAATAATATGCTTTGATGAGATTAAGTTTAAACATGTCTCTATGAAGATCACATCAATAGAATAAAGAATTGAATGAAGAAATCCATCAACAAGTCCAAGATGCAAAGTAAGTGGATACTTAGTTTTTAAGAATTCATTTTAATGCTTATTGTTAAATCTTTATATCTTATTCAATAGCAAACTAAAATGAACTCACACACTTCACATTACATGCATAAATAAGACTGATATACATTTAATCGGTTCAAGTTTTATTAGGTTTAAAATTATCAAAACTAATTTTTAAGCTGAATCGATCAACCGCTTGGACATACCAAATGAATCGATCGACCGTTGTTCATTCGTGATGAACACCTAAAAATTTTGCAGGAATCGATCGAATGATATGGTCATTTAAACAGATTGACTACTTTAGCCATCAGAAACATTCCAACAACTATATATATATATATATATATATGTATGTGTGTGTGTGTGTGTGTGTTTTATGCAAAATTAAAGTGAGATTCTGAACATACATGATATAGAAGTTATTCCAAAAGAAAAATCAACTAGAAATCATGAATCCTAAATACTCTAAGTTGTGCTAAATTAAATCTTTATATTCTAGCTCAAGAGTATAAAATCTCAAACTCATTATAATTACATACCTTCAATCATCTAAGTGCTATTGAGTGAGTTACATAGATTATAGTTTTCAATTGTATAATCTATTTTTTAAGAGAGTGAATCTTGTTGTAAACAAATAATAATTGTAAACACTCGAGAGTTTGGATAAACTCCTAGTATTGGTGAGGTTTTGTCACAAAAGAAAAAATCTTAAAGATTCTATCTTCAAATGGTATAATTACTTGATGTGGATTTATAAAGGACGTTGTATCTTTCAATTAGATTAATAAAAGAGTACAATACTTAAGTCTGGATGATATTTTAGGTGTGGATGTAGGCTTGTTGAACTACATTAAAAATCAAGTTTGTAATCTCCTATCTCTTATTTCTTTATTTTAAGTATTTTAATTATATTGTTGGGTATTATATTATATATGATTAGCGTGTTTATTTTGAATCCCTTAGGAGATTCATAATAATCCTCCAATTATTAATCCCTCAAACTCACGTATCGTGCCATCACAACTGAGTTTGAGTAATCCAACAGTATGTGTCCAGCGGCTAATTGATAGCTTTTCTTCTTGTAATATAATTGGTTGATTCTAGCAACTTCGAATTCAAATCTGCAAAAAAAGCATTCATAGTTGTTAGACAGAAATTCAGTATTCCTTGTCAATTAGTTCCATAAGAGTTAAGGCATCATCTGCCGCAACGTTGGAATTTAGAAGTTGTATATAATCAAAGAACTTCTTCAGATGTACTGGTGATTCCAGAACATATCTTGCAGCACTCTGGTGACGCAAAAACGCTATCATCATTTCACCGCACTGGTTAGCCATGTCTGTTTCCACAACCTGCCACCAAAAGATCTAAAACATCGGTGTTTTTCTGCAAGTATTCTGAGGCAATCAATCGCCACTGAACTTTCTGCCTTCGTAGATTTGCAACAACTTGAGTGGCATCTCTTTGGACCTCCAATTCTATCTCATAAGACTCATCATTGTCATAAACAATTGACTTTAAAGCCCTGATATTTTTAGCCATCGCTGCCTTCTTCTCTTCTTGTTTTAGATCATAGGAACCAGAGGAACGAATATAACACAAAAGACAGTGAGTTTCTCGAACTATTTCGGCAGCTGTAGTCTGAGTTTTGGTTTTAAAAAATATTTGAACAAATCCCATAATATCAACAAAAGACGGTGGGTTTCTCCAACAATCTGAGTCTTTTATATGGTGGACGAGAGAGACAAATTCCATGCGGACTGCTTCGTACTCCCTTTTACGAAGGAGATGAGAGACCGAATTGAATGTGGAATGCAACCATATACCTTATGTCTCATTCAATTGAATATGGAATGCACCCATCTGGCACAACAACCTGAGGGTTTTTTGAGATCCATGCGAAAGAGATCAGCGGTAGAAAGAACCACAGCTACAAATGCCATTACCATTCCCACTAATGAGCTATTCAAAGATTTCAGACATGCCCTCTAGAAGTAAGTTCGTCATAAATAAAGTCCACTATATATGGACATCCTGTCTCTTTAGAACATGCACCTAGTATTTGAGCAACTCCTGTTTTCTAAATTCATCTTGCTGTATATAAAACGAACAAATAGTTCACTTGAGTCGGTGAGCAATCAATGAAATGAAGTAGGCGGTCTGCGTCCAATCTAGGCCGCCTTCTTCTTTGTCACAAACCTGTGCTCTTAAGCTTCTTGATCTTTGATTTCAATATGTATCAGAGCTAAATTCCTCAAGCTCCAAAAACTCTCTCCTTGAGGAAACCTTCCAATCCATTCATCAATGCTCAAGCTTGTTTTCCATGAAGCTCTCCACTACAAATTTCCTCTTTTGGAGAGCTCAAATACTTCCTTTGATTCACAGTCGATGAAATCATTGCTTTCGCTGGTAAGAAAATAGAAAATCCAGAAAAGGATTCTTGGATTAGTAATGGTGGCCTCATTAATTAGTGTGTGGCTGTTAGCAAATGAGAAAGAAGATGTCCCGAGTATGATCTATTGCGGGGATACAACTTATTCTATTTGGAACTCTCTTCGAGAGCAGTTGTTTCCGAACATCGAAGCAAATGAAGCTCAATTGAAAAATGCACTCTACAGCGTGTCCAGGGAACTATGAATTGTTTCCTCTTTTTTATAATTTTGAGCAAGTTCATATTTTCAGAGCAAAATAAATCACAATCAAGTCTTTTTTACTCAGACGAAGAGGGAGAGGAAATCATGGAGGAAGAGGTCCAAACTTATTCAATCAGAATCACTCTAGCAACAACATCCAAACATGCAATTTTTCAAATCAAGGAAATTAAGTTCCACAACAACGAAAATAGGAAAGGAAAACCCAAGCAAGCAAAATCAAAATCACGATAAAGTAGTTTGCTAAATTTATCATAATTACAAATCAAATAAATGTTATTTTGGATATGATTATTATGCTACTAATGAAGACAACACTCAAGCTAGCCTTGGAAGCCATGAATTTGAGTGGTAATAGAGATCCACATTTCTATGCTGCAACTTCAGAAATACGGCAAGCCCATTTTAGGGCATCCAAATTGAAAATTCCTGTGACATTTAGAGAACAAGAAAGCTTTAAAAGTCTCAAGCTGGCTTGAAAAAAACACGTTGTGGGCTTGGAAAACACGGTAAACTTTCCTTCAATAAATTAAATTCTATTACAAATTTTCCTTTGCAAAGAATTCACAGAAACTTAAGAGATAATTTAATCCGAATATAATAGATATCGATGCAAACCAATCTAAATGAATGAATTTTTTAAATATTTATTTTATTTAATAAATAAGATATATATAAATATTATTAAAACCTAGCAACCTTCGTCTTCCTCTTAATAATCATTAATTTGCATCCCAATAATTAATTTATTCTCGATAGAAAGATCATCAATTTCTATGTATGATTTTGAATATAGATAATCTTATTATTGATGGCCTCTTTCCATGTATAATAGGCTTTTAGAGTTGACATTTCTTCTTTAAAGCTTATTTTCTTATAGATAAGTTAGAAAGTCAATACCAATTTTTTTTATATATTTTAGCTCTCTTATTTTATATCTCATTTCCTCCTCATCATCTTAAAGATAACCATTAATGGATTCATTAGTTTTCTTAGTATTCTTTACTTTTTGTGCATTTTACAAGGAAAAATATTTTCAAAAAATGTTCTATATATTTTCTATTTAGGGTTGTTCATCAAGTTCACTTCTAACACAATTGCAGCCAATAAGCTCTATATTTTCTTCATTAATGTTCTCAATCATCTTGTTTTGCACATTCTTTCTTTTACGATGATAATGGTTCTTAGCATGATGTCGCTTACACTATAAGATTTCACAGTTTTACCGACAGACATATTCTATCATTCTGTGATTCAGAGTTCGTCGGTAATTTTTTTACTGACTAAATCACCGATGAAAAACGTTTGTCGGTAATACCGGATTTCGTCGCTAAGTCTATCGGTAAAAAAATATATTACGATGGTTTTACAGACGAAAATTACGCGCGAAAAAAAAATTCCTGCTTGAAATATACAGACAGATTTATTCCGTCGGTGATAGTGGCATATCCAGTAAATATTTTTCAGCTCCCGGTTAAATGCCGACGGACGGTATCCCTCTGTAAATTTGTCGATGAGTGTGGCATTTCCACCACTCTGTGAAATGCCGACGGATATTTCGTTTGTAAATGCGTCGGTAATGGTTGCATTTTCTGCTCTCTGTCAAATGCCAACGTATACATTCCGTTTGTAAATTTATTGGTGATGGTGGCATTTCCTGCTCTCTGTCAAAAGCTGACGGATAGATTCTGTTTGTAAATCCCTCGGTGGGTATTTTTTAAAAAATTATTTAGAATAAATAATATAAAATTATATAAATTAATAGTAAAAAAACCAATTATGCAAATAAAATTTTATTAAACATCAAAAACAAAAAAATAAAGTTAAATAATATTTATTACAAATTGAATGTGCTAAAAATAATATTTATTACAAATTGAATGTGCTAAAAAAAATATTAAATTAGCATAATGGCGGAGCTGGAGGAGGAGGAGACTGGTTGTTATACGACCAAAAAGGGGGCGCAAATATATCACCACTATGTGATGCTATGTTCATGATCATTTGGCGAAGCTGTTCATAATTCGTCGAGAGTTGCTCGTATTTCTCGGTGAGATGAGCCGTGTGTTGTTTATAAGTCGTCGATAGGTGCTTGTATTTTTCGGTGAGCTGAGCCGTGTGTTGCTGCAAGGCCACAAACTCTTTAGATTGGGTGCTCGATACTAATTGGGAGCTCCCAATGGTTGAGACACTACGGGCCACCCTCAAGTTCTCGGTCGTAGTGTTGGAGGGCCCGTACACCTGATTTTTATCGGGTCCACCAGACGATCCTACCTTCATCCATAAATCTGGATCGAAATCCGGATGGGTCGAAGGATCGTCCCCATATCTCCTTTAACCGACTATAATAGATCTCCTGAAAATGAAAAAAGAAATCATCATATTCAATTCAATAAAAATAATAACTTATGAAATAAAATGGTTGAACAAACATACCACAAAGTGTTGAACGCGGTTGTTAACGAACTGTTGTGCCCCTTTTTGGTGGTCAACAAACAGCTCCATTGGGCTCGGCTCACGTCCAAGAGACGTAGCTTGTAAGGAAAAAAAATTATTTAACGATATATTTCATTTAAATTAATCTTACCATTCATTTCATATGTGCAGCAAACGGAACAAAGCCGCCGGTGTGCGTTGTCACTGAGCCATGAATTGGCTGGTTCCGGTTGGCAGCACCGGACTGTTAGCGTCGTGTGAACCGTTCAGACGTCACGTGCGCAAGATATTGTGGCCATATATCTTTCGAGATGTATAGCGGTTTGAAATCCCTGTAACTGCCACGTCGTTCCAGCCTCGGAGACCGTTATCTCTCGCGTTTTTTTTAACCTTTTTTGGTGCTTCATACCAAAAATCATGCAACCTACTTCTATAGCGAGAAATTAGATTTTGATACATAAATTTTTTTCAAAAAAAATATTGTATTGTTTTTTATGTTACCTAGTTGTTGCGTGATTTTTCCACACCCTCCTCACAATAGTGTCATGCGCACTGTCCCAGTTGAATTTTTCCTGTGTATAAATAATTAATTTTAAATAAAAATAATAATTTATTTACAATTTTATTAATAATTTATTAGAAATAAGCTGAAAATTAGAAATTAACACCAACCTCAAATCTGTCAAACCATGCATCGATTTGAGGTATCCATTCAGGATGTCTAGATACTTGATTTCATTGAAATAATGGAATCTCCTCGACGATTTAAACGCTGATGATATTACTCGGGCGGCCTCAATTAAATATTGATTAGTTGTTTATAAATTATGTTATAATTTTAAAAAAACTAAAACCGAAACAAACTTACATTGAAAGACCGTCCTTCCACTGTGCCTCTTACTTGCGGGTGAATTCATTCCGCTGCGAAGGCACGCCGCCTCTGCGTTGTGAATCGCGCTGGAAGAGATAACATCGGTTGACGGCGCAGGTACCTCTTCTTGATTGGCACCTAAGGATATGTTATCCTCACTGCTAGAAGAACTAGCTGCGACCATATGTGAGCAACGAGCTGTTAATTTCGTTCTACGCATCTACATAATTTTATACAAATAATTATATAATTAAATTTGATTATAAAAAAAAAATTGGCAACACCTCCCCTATACTTGAGACTACCTAAACTTTTCAAACCTGCAAATATTAACAATAGCCACAACCAATTGAAAACAAGGAAACCCAAAAACTCATACTAAAATAAAATTAACAATAGCATAACTACCCAAACTTAAACAAATTGCCTAGTTAATAAACACCATATAGCTAAATCAAATTAGCCACATTCTACAAACCAAAAATGCTTATCATAACCATCTCCTACTTGATTTCATCAATCCATCAAAATTTCCCAAAACATACCCTTTGGAACTAACTCTTCCTAAACTATCCTCAAAAGGACATTTTAAATTTACAAAGCTCAATTCCATAATAAAAAATGAACAAAATTTACAACACAACACCTAAACATGATAAATTCAACAAAGGAACAATTTACAAAAGAAACAATGAACAAAACATAAACACAAACAAAACCTACAATTCCTCCAATACAAGCATTCTAACTTATGAATGGTGCTACTCCAAACAATTGCAAACAAATCAACACATCCAAAAAAACATATTCTAACATATTCTAAATAGAGAATGACAGGGTGAACTAATTAACTAAAACTCATTCTAACATCCAAAAAAACATATTCTAACATATTCTAACACATTCTAACTTATGAAATTAATGGAAATACCTAAACACATATCATGCAATAATAGAGTAAAATTGAGATAAAATTATGGTTTTTATTCCCATATATTCAATTACTAATTACAAGGTAAATTCAACAATAATAATTAAAATTCAACAAAGTGTTCAATTATTATGGCAATACAAACAACAAAATATATTGAACAAATAAAAAAAAACTATAGACTTTAGGAATGAAAAATGCTTACCTTAATAATTTGGTTATTTCAATATTTTATCTACATTATAAAAACACACCAAAACAAATAAACATAACAAAAATAACAGTAGCTAAAACAAAAAAATAAATAAAAAAATAAAATCTTAAAGAAATGAAGTAGAGGATATACATACCTTTTAATTTGTTAAAGATATAAGTATAGATTTTACTCCATTATTGAAGCAAATGAGAGGAAAAAAAGAAAAAAAAATGAGAGGAAAGAAACGAAGGAGATGAAGAAATGAACTGAAGGCGCGGTCGCTGGGATTTATACCATAATTTTACCGACAGACTGTCCGATGGACAATTTAAATAATATTATTTTTAATTATTCTATCGGTAACTTTTGAATTTCGCACCAGGAGTTTTAATTACCCTCCATATTTTTTGCATTCCGTCGGTAATTTCTTTGGCAACGGCACGCGGTCAGAGATGCATTTAATACCTGCCCTTTGAAATTCGCACTGTCTGTCGGTGAATTGGTCGGTAATTGTGAACTGCTGACAAATACCGAAGAATGGGATCCGTACGCAAAGTCGTCGGTGATTGTGGCATTTGCCAAGCTACTGTGTAATGCCGACGGACATTAATCCATCTGCAAAGTCGTCGATGATGATTTTGGCGTTTCCAGTGAAGCTACTGTGAAGTGCCAATGGACTTTAATTTGTCGATATAGACGTCGGTGATAGTGCAGTGAGCAAGAAAGATTATGTTTGTATTGCATATTTACCTTCTTGCAAACACTTAAATTACAAACTACCCATCATACAAAACAATAACAACAGTGCTTAAACAATACAAACTTATAAAATAAATATTTTGTGTTACAAAATATTTAATCCATAATATATATATATATATATATATATATATATTACATGAAAAAAAATGTTTTACACATTGCTTCATTCTGATAGTTAGTTGGAATTTTCTTTTTCTTCGTCGTCAATTGAACAATCATCACCTTCATCGCAATCTTCAATATGGATATCATCATCATCTTCATCGATATTTGCTTGTCTGCTAAAGCTCAATACAACATTCAACTTCTCTACGTCAACATCAACAAGACTATCATCGAAAATACAAAAATTTGAATTGTCTTCCAAGTCAATCGAAGGAGCAACTCGATATGGTTCAACCAACTTACTAACTTGAAAGACTTCATCTTGCACATTTGTGTTTTCGTTCTCATCGTGAATAACCTCGACATGACCTCTAGGTTTCGTTTCGTTTTTATAACAGATAACCAATCAACTCTTGAATGATCCTTTCTAAATGAAGGGGTGTATGTGTAATAAACTTGTTGACATTGCTGATAATTTACTGTGGTTCGTGCAGCCATCCCATAATGGTTCGTTATAATCTATCAACAAATCAAAAAACCTAGCTGCACCTGCATTAGGTTCTTCTTCTACGATTGGACATTGACTAACATTACCTTGATTCATTCTTATTGCATCCGTAACCATATTCTTGTAAGGATTAGTGTTGTCATTCGCAAATTCATGCACGTTGCTAGCATTAGAAGTTAACCCAACCACCCTTTCTCCCATGCTCTTATTACGAACAAATACTTCCCCATGTGCATACCAACACCGGTAATTCTCCATAAACCCTTTATGTAGAAGATGTATCATTACAACATCTGGATGCAGATACTTTTTATTTTGATATTTTCTGCATGGACACCTAATACCGCCTCCAGTAAAATTTATGGGAATAGATGTTATGAAATTAATAAAACCTTGAACCTCGTTACAATAATCCATCCTCCGCAATCCTTGGGGTGAATCTCGATACATCCATGAACGATCATCCATGACTTCTATCGAACTTCTATAAAATTATGATGACAACATGTATTAATTAACTATGTTAGGTAAATAAATTTGCAAAAATATTGGTTTACCTCGAGATTATCCAACAAACTAATTACAACTTCTCATAAATATTAAATATTCATTAGAAATTATCAACATCCATATAAATATATACATATAAATTTACGGAAATTACAACTTTGTAGGAGCTTTGATAAAAATTAAAATGGACTCGTTAAACAAGTTATTAATTATTTCACCACAACACATGTAATTCGGTAATTCAACAAAGTTTCAACAATTTATAAACAAATATAATTTTACAAAATCTAAAACAAACCATAACAAGTACAAAATTATACATTCATATACTACAAGTTTGTTTGAGAAATAACAATAAAACATATACATATACTACCAAAATACATATACTAAAAAAAACAATAAAATTGACATTTAAATGTTAAAATTAAAAAAGATAGAATTACTTACAAAAAATGATAAAATCCATAATAAATCAAAACACGGATGTTGTGACCACAAAACTTAAAGAAATATGACTTGTGCTAAGTAGAGGGAGATTTTTTCTTTGGAGGGGGGCTGGTTGTTTGTAGTTTGGGAGGGGAGAGTTAGGATGGGAAGAAGAAGGAGGAATGAGGGAGGAGAGGGTCGACAGAGTGGTGATATATTAACTTTCTGTTGGTGATTCCGTCGGCAATTCTGACGGTGAATCGATCACCTCACTGTACAGAGATCTCAGTTTGAATCCCTCGATGATTCCGTCGGTAAAATCGCTCGCAAAAACTTCCACGTCAGCGAAATGCCTTTTTTTTAATTCTGAATATTCTGTCTGTAATTCGGTCGGTATATACCGACATAATTACAGACGGAAAATATTCTGTTGATAATTATGACCGCAAATTACCAACAAAATTATTTCATCGGTAATGCCGTTGGTATTAAGCGAATTTCTAGTAATGTTATTATAGACAAATAAAATCCTTTTAAACTCGTTGTTATCGCCACCGCCACCGCCACCATTAGGATCATTGGAAAAACTTGCTATATTATGCTTTCTATTATTGGTCTTATGAGTGTGTTTCACCTTATTTGCCTTATTCATCAAAGAATGAATCATAGTCCTTTTCTCAAAACTTAAACCTATGTTATCTTTCTCAATCATCATATGTGTTATCAAGTCATCTAAACCCATTTATTAATGTTTGTGCTTTATGTAATTCTTGAAGTTTTTAAATAAAGTTAGTAGTTTCTCAATCACTTTTATAACTTGGAAAGACTCACTCAACATCATTCATTCTGCGTGAATCTCATGGAAGATTAATTAGAGATCTTAGACTTGATAGATCATATAATTGGAGTCTACCATTTTAAAGTCTAAAAACTTGTCAACTCTGAATTTTCTCATGTCAACATCCTTAATCTTGTACTTCTAATCCAAAAACCCTTACAATGCTTCAGTGGTCTTAATTGGAGTATATACATTATATAAGTGTTGTCTTATTAGCCTTATGGTTCTGATAATGATTTAATTATATGTTTTGATGATAACATAAACATTAGATATAATAAAACATTGTTTTGATATATGCATATAACATTATTAATATCATAAATAAGGATATGTTAACATGCCATATGTATGTGTTGTTTGTGCGCGTGCGCGCGTGTTGCACACCCCCTTAAAATGATATAGACATGTTTACAACATTCAAGAAATCATTAAACAAGCAAAGAAAGAATTCATGAAGGTCAAGAATGAAAAAAATGTAGAAATTATGATATCGACTTCGCTTATCAAGAATTTGTAATAAGATTTTGCCAAATAGCACTAGACTTGTTTAGGACACTTTATAATACCAACACAATCTAAACAAACCCAAAAAAAAAAAACCCAAAGAAAACCAAGAAAAGATCACAACATAAAAATGAAACAAAATTTGGATAGTAGCCAAAACGGTCTCACCATTTTGGAAATGGCAAGGCTATAGCCCAAACGGTCCAACTGTTTTAAGAAATGGTCAAACCGTTTCTCAAACTGGTCTAGCCATTTCTCAAAATAGCTAGTCTATTTCTGAAAAATTTTCAGAAACTCTTAGGGTTCTTCAAAACATCTAATTGATTTTGTCAACGGGTAGAAAACTGTGTCTAACAACTAGTTTCTCTTCTAAACCTATAAATAACCTTTTACTTGCCCGGAAATAAATGTGGAACTCCTAATGCAAAAATCTAAGCATTTGTTTTATAAGCTCACGGCAGCGCACGGGTATGCCATCTAGTAACATACTAAAAACCATTTGTTTTTGTACTTCAAAAACATGTTTAAAAAATTTAAATTTTTTTAAATATATTTTCAAATACTTTAAAAGTACAAAATAAATCTGCCCTTCAGATCTATTAACAATAGCACAGTATTATACTACCGCACTGATCTTTCAGAGACGACAAGCATGAAAACAACATAAGGCTAAAAAGTATGGCATTTGTTTTCTTCGTATTAACAAAAACAAAATAACAACCTTTATATTTCTCTCCCAACTTTCTTCTGGCAGCAACAGATTTTGCTCTCCAAAGAGGCAAGCAAAGTTGTAAATTATTGCCTAACAACTAACAGCAGATGAAATGTGGTAGATAAAAATAAGGAAGAAACAAACAACCAAGCCACAACACACAAAGTAGAGATGCAATCAACACCAAGCAAGGCACCAAGAGTGCACAAATACTTGAAAACAAAACAGAAAGCAAAGGTGAGGACGAAAGAAATAAACAGACCTGAAGTAAAACTGTGAAAAACTACAGCAAACAATAGAGGCAAGAATAAACCACAGAGATACAAATTGAGCAAAGATAGAGAGGAAAAATGTAGTGCAACAAAATAGAATCCATGATCAAGAAGAACAAAAACGAAGAGCGTACATGGAACAAAAACCAGTTGAAAACAATGACAAATTCAAAGGGAGAGGGATAAAATGACACCCAATAAAATCACACACACACAAATGTTAATCAATGACACAAACATGTGCAAGCCAAAATAACAGCCAAGAAATAATACAAATAGCAGTGTAGGTTGAACCTTCACGACAAAGAAAAATAGCCATGTGTGATTATTTTTCTGCGTTACATCTAGCACAAAGGCAACACAAGCTACCCTACTTAGCTTGTCTGAAAACACCACAACTATCTCTCATCCCAAACGCCTCACATCAGCTAGCAAAACCACCACCAGCACATTCATCCCCAACGAAAGCAGACGCACACAAACTCAAGGGGATCGATTTCTAAAGCAAAGAACATGGCACATGAAGCAGTTTCTCATCAATTTGTTTCTGTCTGTTTTTATTTTCCAGGCATGTTGCTTAATTGCTTCCTAACCACGTCACTTTATAAATAAATAAATAAATAAACATTGAGCTGCCTCGTTAACTATGTGAAACTTGTCAAATGCTTGTATATGATCCACTTCCCCCACACAAACTTGACAAAAACATTGTGTGACAAAGATGGCAAAGAACTAAAGAAGACATACAAAAAGACAGCATAGGCAGTAGTTTCGAAGACAATCCCAACCATTTCCCTACACAATGGCGCATGCTATTAAGCAAAACTCATCCTTTCTTCTCGACCAACATCAAAACAAAGAAGAAATTGCACCATGCTGTCACCAAACTTGAATCTCAAACGGTAAAACTAATAGAAAACTAACTACCTTAGAAAATAGCAAGGAAGACAGCCAATAAAAAATGAAAGTAGCTTTAATCCCCTGAAGAAACACATAATTATGAGCGCACAACAAAGCCAAAGAGAAAAGTTCAAATAGAAACCAAGGCAACAACACATTAATAAAAGCAAATGAACCATCACCAAGACTCTTGAGGAAAAAAGACGCATGAACAGTATGGAAGGGAGAAATACCAACAAACAAATCTGAGAACTAATTTGCTCCCATAGAAAATAATAACAACAGGAAAAGTTTATATGTGGCATCCAAATCCCAATACACCCAAATCCCTATGAAAAAAAAATTAAAAACACATGAAACCAAGAAATGCACCCTAACAACAAACATCCTTAAACCCTTTGTTTAAACTGCTTCCCCCCGCATCCTGCAGACAGTAGAGAGTTTTATTTTTCATTGTTCATATAAATAGAAGAGTCTTCATTGTTCTGGTCGAACTGGATCTGCTTTAAAGTTAAATGTATTGAACCAAGTTCCACCCAGTTAAAAAAAATTTATTTTTATTTTTAATTGTGTTTTATTCAAAAAATTAGAAGGAGATCGCTTGATGACATAACATTTGCAGAATTTGATCGCAATCCCAATTTTATTTCTAATGATATTTTACCTAATGTTATTGCGCGCTTAAGAAACCAAAAAAATTGTAGTTCTTGTCAGATGGATTTTGTACATAATGAAATTGTAGATAGTTTAATGGAACAATAAAAAATATTTTATATAAGTATTATTTTTTTTATGATGTAATAGCAGTAGTTAAATCTACAATATTTAAATTAAAAACCATCAATATATATATATATATATATATATATATATATATATATATATATATATATATATATATATATTTTTAAAAAAACACAATAAAAAATAAAATTTTAAACACACAAAAAAAT
>Ga0325410_1002672_pt1 | contig 19946 bp, 10 predicted proteins | sample PopdelMetagenome_16_FD_206182 | JGI IMG/M metagenome (GOLD analysis project Ga0325410, IMG submission 206182) | Populus deltoides microbial communities from Bellville, Georgia, United States - Xylem-PdIQD-R3 | ecosystem: Host-associated > Plants > Phyllosphere > Stem > Wood/Secondary xylem... | reverse complement strand
CAGCTAATTCTTATCGATGTCAGTGAAAAGGTAATTAATACGAGGAAATTTCTTTACTAATACAACATAAACAAGAACATCTATAATTACATTAATGTTTTTGTTGGCACTCAGAATAGACGACAAATTAAGACATAGACAAAGGGAGCTGATATAAGAAACCATATTCTCACTAAGTTTGGTTTGACCTAAAATTAAAGGTAGTTTTGGATATTTAGCCTTTAAAGGGCATAAATAAAGAGGGGGGGCGGAGAGCAAAAGGAAGCTTTTCTACTTGGAAAATGATTCATCAACAATGTTTGAGGAATTTGGTGTAAGCATTCACATCTAACTGGTAGTCCCACACTACCGTTTTAAATGTTTATAGTACTGTATATTAACTTTGGTAGCCGAGGTGCGTGCATGCGCCTTCTTAAAATCTGAAACATCCATGTCTAATTTCATGAAAAGTGTGTAATATCATTCTGTAGTTTTATATATACTGCATTATGTTAGCCGTAGTAGATGCATGGACTTTCCTTCACTACGCATTAATAAGTGGGGTTATTTGTTTTCATGGTTGAAACGTGTTTTGTGATTTATTGAATTTATTTTGTTTGAAATTGATTATTTATTGGTGTTCTTGAATCGTTTTGATGTGCTGATGTCAAAAATATTTTTTTTAAAATGAAAAAACATTATTCTTGTATATTTTCAAAGGAAAAACATTCTGAGAATTAAGCAACTGTTACCACATTCCCGAACACTACATAAGTGTGTGCTTGATAACGCGGTGCAATGTATCTTTTAATTGAAAATACATCAAAATAATATTTTTTAAAATTTTTTACTCTAACACATCAAAATCATTTAAAAACACATAAAATCATCAATTTGATATCTTTTTAGATAAAAGGCGGTTTGAAAAACACTTTGAATTGTATTAGTAGACACATATATGTACAAATTTCTACCAACACACACACACATATAAATTTTTTATCAGTATAAAAAGGATTCTTTTAAGATGGAAACTATATACACACATACATGTACTAATATACACACTATATGTACATATAGAAACTTGTATTTGTACACAAAGAAAGCTTTTAAGATGGAAACTAGTCTCAGTTGAGGGTATTCCAGAACCATATACCATTACCAAAGAAAGCTTTTAATACTTATTGTTCTATGAATAGCATCTTGCCTTCACGTACTAGCTAGGTAAGCTCTTTAAACGAAGGTTCGGGGAACAATTCAAGCATGAAATTGTATACACCCCATGGTGCCAAGAATTGGACCCAAAATACTCACCTAAAATTAAACAATCCCTTAAGGATATAGACATAGACATGGCACCTGAATTCAATCCCTTAGGATTTTGACGAAGATAAGGTGTTAATCATGCATGCTGAAGAGGGATTTATGGTTTTTATAGAAATCACCAGGATTTATAGGATTGAGAAATAACTAGAAAAACAGAAACCATTTCTAACCTAGCTTAGCCCTAGAAAGAGTTAAAAGAGAGAACACCAACATATAGGCCAAGATCGTTATTCTTATGATTGAGGAATTTCTTATGATTGAGGACATGATCACAGCTACAATATAATTTTATCTCCTAGATTATTCCATGAACACTGCAAAACTTAACATCAAATAACTAGAAGACATTCTTTTGTCACCCTAGACTGCAAAAATTTATATTGATATGGTTCATTCAATAGAGTAATCTATATTGATCTCAAATCTTGAATTTAAAAAACTAAGAAACAGAACAAACTTCTTTAATTATCAATCCAAACCGTTAGAATTCTATGCGATGAACATTCAACTTTAGGACCTCCATGCTCATTTCAACGAGTATAAAATTACATGCCAATAATGTTTTGATGCTTTAGATAAGTATAATAATTGAGTCATCTAGATAAATATTTTGCACTGAATTTTTTTATTTCAAAAAATCAAAAGTAAAAAGACTGGAATTGAATGTAAAATAAAAACATGCATGCCTTTCCCTCTCCATTAGATCCTTTTTGAAGAATTATGCCTTTATTTTTTTATCAAATTATATTTTGGTCCTTTTAGTTTGATAATTATATGTTTCGGTCTAAATCTTCATTTTATTCACATTTAAGCTCTTGGTTTGACAAAGAACTTGAGAGAATATCGCCATAGAACAAGATAAAAGAGGGGAAAATATTGATAGTCCACATTCCAACAACAAAACAACTTGTTCTTGGTGTCTATGGGTTTCCTCTCAACAAGATGAGTTCCATCGAGATAATTTTTTTACCCTTTATTTTACCAAAAACAACAAATAAAGGTTAAGAAAGATTTTTTTTTGTTTAATTCTGTATTTTTAGACCAAATTATAGGTGTTTTAGGTTGAGAAATTTGTTTTTTTAAGGTTCTAAAGGTTTTGTTTTAGGTCTTCTTGATTTTTCAACCACCTTTACGAGTGGTTAGATTCTAAAAAATATAAATGAAACATTGTTTGTTTTTATTATTTTTCATAATTAAAGGTCCTTTAAGTCCATGATAAAAAAAAAAAAACAGTCTAGCATTCTTGCCCTGCTAGTATCCCTCATATCTGCTTTTTTAATAGGTCTGGTGCATTGGTCCACCCAAGCTCAGCAGCCTAGTCTATTTTTCAACTTTAAAATTTTTCTCTTAATATGAATTTCAATTAAATAAAGTAGATCAATTAAAGATATGTTTGTTGCATCCTAGCTGTCTTTAGTTTTTTTTATAAAAAAAATCATTAGAAGAAATTAATTTAGAATATTTTCACCTGTTTTCAAATGAGATTATGGTTTGTTGTATTAGTAGTAGTTGTTTGTGTAAAGTCCTTTGAACGAAGCTAGGGAGTCCTATAAAGTTTAGGCAGAAAATTAAATCAATTACTATACCCAGAGATCCCACCTCACTTTGTTTTGTTTTGTAAATTTTACTTTTAATTTCTTCATTTCTAACTCACGAAGAATCAGGATACTGGTAAACTACTACAAAATTTAGCAAAACGATTAGAGATCATATTGAAAAAATCAACTAGACAAGGACACAAAGGATGTGCATGGTGTCTCTGTTGGTTTTTTCTTGTTTTACTGATTAATTACCATTGTATTTTGAATGATTTTGTTAAGTTTTCTAATGATAAATATTAAAGAATAATATAAATTATATTTTGAGATTTTAATAGCTTAAACTTTTAGATTAAATTTATTTTTTGATATGGTATTAGAGTCTTGATGACCAAGTGATTACGGATTCGAATCTTACAATTTTAATTTATTTGATAAAAATTAAGCACAAAAAGTGTGAGTTTGTACAAGTTTCAAGTTTAAAGAATTTTCATTTAAAAGAGTGTGTTAAAGAATAATATAAATAATATCTTAAAACATCACGTAACAACTTAAATTTTCAGATTAAATCGGTTGTTTAACAAGAAAAACCAAATTAAATTGTTAAGCCACACCTTTGTTACAACTTCTTCTTCTTCTTCTTCTTCTTTGATAAAGAAACTATTTACAACGTAGATCCAACGTGAAATATAGAAGAAAATTACCATTGAAGATATTTAATGTCAGAGACATTCAAATATCTTTAATTTTCAGTAAAAAACGAAAAATCCAGATTTTTTTGTAACGACAAAGGTATGGTGTAGCTTTTTGGTGTAGAGAAAGCAAGAAGAAAGAAACAAAAAAATGGTAGGAGCTGATTGTCAACACCATCAAAAGTTAGGAGTGTATTGTCCTTTTCGACACCACAATATATTATGAAAGGTAGATGGATTTTACTACGCATGTGAGGTTGATACATGTGTGTGTGTGTGTGTGTGTGTTTGACTCGTGGGTGGACTTTGTTTAGGTCGATGCATGTTTTATTGTTGCCTTTAACGTAGTTCCACAGATTAATCTATCAAAATCAATGGAGGTAGTAGCTAGCTAGCTTACTATACGCCATCCTCTATCTACCTCTCTTTTCTCTATATTTATTCTTCATAGCACTGGAAAAATGGAGAAGTTGATACAACAGGAACCCGCAGAGCATATTAATAATTCTCTACTCTAGCCAGGAATCTAGACAAGAAACGCATTCATGTTTCATGAAGGAAGAGATGAACATGGAAAGGGAAAAGAATTGCGAAATACTAAAGACACCCTTGAAGATGTGGGAAGAGAGAGGATGCATGTTTACTGCCAAATCAACACTGTAAGCTGTATGTATATATCAAGTCGTATAATCTCTAATAATTCAAGAAATTAGAGAAAAAGGAGATCAATCTTCGTTGCCAACACACACATGTAATCATGTAAACTATGTAATGATCAAGCACAGTATCAATGGAGGGTGGAGGAGTGTTGTGCTAAATTCATTGCAAACTCACCTGGAATTGGACACATGAAGCTCTCAGCCACTCGTCAGGTTGTAAGGCACCAAGCATAATTAAGGGGATCATTGTTTCTCCGTTGCGCTATCAACAAAACTAAAAGTACAAATTCGTGGAAGGACAGAAAGGAAATTTTCTGGGAACCCAAAACTTGTGGAAACGTACACGGAAGAGCCCAAAATCAGAAAGTTAGTGAAAGATCAGAAGGTGACTGTTTGTAGTTATGTGGAACATAGCATGCACGCTTTCAAGTGGAGAGAGAGAGAGAGACCAAACATTCTGACATGAAAAATAAACGCTTATATATGGGTACTTTGGAAGGGGATGATAGTTGGTTTTTAAATATATTTTTTTAAAAAAATATATTAAAATAATATATTTTTTATTTTTTAAAATTTATTTTTAATATTTTTATATTAAAACGATTTAAAAATATAAAAAAATTAATTTAAAATAAAATAAAATTTTTAATTTTTTAAAATTCCAGTTGAAACGCAGGGCAAACACATTCTTAATTAATAAAAAAGACAATTTCATAATTTGACTATCAAAGTACATATTTGCTTGTTGCTGGTCCTGGTTATGAGGGTTTTTTTTTTTTTTTGGAATTTCCCTTATTTTTCTTCATAATTTCCTATCATGACAAAAAAAAATAAAAAATAAAACCTGAAAATGCATGAAGAATTTACAATGCGCCTAAATATAAATTACTAATCCCGCAATAGTGTAAGTATCATTTTATCCTTTCAAAAAATTCAATATCCTTAGTATTGGGGATAAAATGATTTTTTTAAGGTTTTATTAATCATTACAAGATTAATTAGAGACAATTAAGCTTTTTTATATTTTAAACCCATAATATAGTGACTATATTACTTTGAAAGGCAAATTTGTTTTAAGAGATTGCATGGGGAGTTTCGGTTTTTTTATATTTTAAGACATAGTGTAAAGACTATATTACCCTTAAAAAAAAACAAATGATAAGCTTACAACTAGGGACTTTTTGTGTCTTTCATGTTGATTTTTTTTTAATAATAAACAAGTTGGCAGGAGGTGATTTAGTCTTTCAATTAATATAAATATTATTAAGAAAATGTTACTTGCATGCTCCAACGAGTGAGTGACAACCACACCCTTTAAGTGGCATGTGTGGCGTCGTTTCATCTCTAAATTTTGCCTTCAGGGATGCTGTTGGAAGCGTCTTGCCATTATTTTTCTATTGGAGCTGCGTGTGTGCATAATGATGTGGTGGTTAGGCTCTGGTGAACTTTTTTTTCTTATTTTTTAATCTCTCTTCCCCTTGCTGAAATATAAAGGTGTTATTTAATTTGTTTTTTGTTTTTAATTTGTTTCTCATTATTTTAATTTCTATTTTTTATCTATTTTAGATTGATTTCTTTTCTTTAATTTTTCTTCTTATCATTTGGTTTCATTTAATTTTTATATCAAATTTGATCTTCATTTGATTTGATTGCTGTTTGTTTTTTAATCCTTTTTGTAATTGAATTTTGTTTTTAATTTTATCTCTTAGCATTTAATTTTGAATTATTTTTATATCAATTTTAGTTCTCATTATTTTAATTATATTTCTTTTGTGTTTGGATCCTGTTTTTTTCAATTCTTTTTTTTTTTTATCTTTTTTTTAGATTTGTTTTTAAAATTATATTTTTTTATTATCAACATTTAATTTAAACATGATGACTCGTAAAAAACATGTTTGGGCTTCAATGGTCTTTAACATTTCACACCTAACCATTATCTAAAAGAAACTATTTCCCACGTGTTCTTACAATCTAAACAAGCATTCTTTGTATTTAAAGGAAACATCTTTCAACCTTTAACCTAAAATTCTTTGAGAAAGAAACTTAATTAACTTCTTTAACGTATACAAACCAACCACAAACCCTAGCCACATGTTCCATGGACCCTAAACAGATGCTTGAAGAAATATAAATTACCAACATCCAAGAACCCTAAAGATGTTTCCAAAAGAGTTATGGGACCCTAATGCACTTACAGCAATAATAAGAACATGGAAAAACTCTCACTTCTAAACCTAATGATCACCTAGCTCGAACCAAACACATAAAGCACATCATTTTCATGTTATTAACACCAACATAGTTAAGAAACTCATTTTTTTGATGATTTTCAGCCTCAAACTAGGTCTTTTACCCATATTATCATCAAGCATTAACCAAGAATACTAAAATAAGAACAAAGTATAAAGCCACACATCATGTTAGCAAACCATGTTCATGTTGAAAGATCATTACTTGAGGTTAAAACCACATACAACAAAAACCCAAAACAATCAAATAGAAGGATTGAGCATCAAGGGATAAGCTTACCTAAAAGGTAGGAGTGTATTGTCCTTTTCGACACCACAATATATTATGAAAGGTAGATGGATTTTACTACGCATGTGAGGTTGATACATGTGTGTGTGTGTGTGTATTTGACTCGTGGGTGGACCTTGTTTAGGTCGATGCATGTTTTATTGTTGCCTTTAACGTAGCTCCACAAATTAATCTTTGAAATCCAATGGAGGTAGTAGCTACCTAGCTTACTATACGCCATCTTCTATCTACCTCTCTTTTCTCTATATTTATTCTTCATAGCACTGGAAAAATGAAGTTGATACAACGGGAACCCACAGAGCATATTAATAATTCTCTACTCTAGCCAGGAATCTAGACAAGAAACTCATTCATGTTTCATGAAGTAAGAGATGAACATGAAAAGGGAAAAGAATTGCGAAATACTAAAGACACCCTTGAAGATGTGGGAAGAGAGAGGATGCATGTTTACTGGCAGATCAACACTGTAAGCTGTATGTATATATCAAGTCGTATAATCTCTAATAATTCAAGAAATTAGAGAAAAAGGAGATCAATCTTCGTTGCCAACACACACATGTAATCATGTAAACTATGTAATGATCAAGCACAGTATCAATGGAGGGTGGAGGAGTGTTGTGCTAAATTCATTGCAAACTCACCTGGAATTGGACACATGAAGCTCTCAGCCACTCGTCAGGTTGTAAGGCACCAAGCATAATTAAGGGGATCATATATAGTTTCTCCGTTGCGCTATCAACAAAACTAAAAGTACAAATTCGTGGAAGGACAGAAAGGAAATTTTCTGGGAACCCAAAACTTGTGGAAACGCATATATAGGGTTACTTGTGGAGAGAGAGAGAGAGAGAGAGAGAGAGAGACCAAACATTCTGACATGAAAAATAACGCATATATAGGGTTACTTGTTACGGTGATAACAGCTAGCAACTGTGAAACACCTACCAATCTATTAAGCAAGAATTTAATAGGAAACTAAGCGAGGAAGAGTAGAAATCCGGGCTGTAGCTTACGACAAAGAGAAGAAAATGGGAAGGATTTGAGAAATTTTGAATAAAAATAAATAGATTTAATGTATAAGTATTAGATTTTTGAATTAGTATTCTTTGGGGAAAATATGGGGAAATTGAGAAATTGATATAGTTTGATGTAATTATGAGGAAATAGGTTATAAATAATGTAAAATAATGAAGGATTGAAGAAAAAAATTGGATGGTTTAGAGAGAGCTAGAGCCGATCATTTTGGAAAAAAATGAGTAACATGAAAATTTAATAAATGTTTGTGCAATTAATACGTGTTGATATATTTTTGGTGGATTAAAATGAATTTAATAAATTTATTTAGTTGTAATGAACTTGAAATTTTAAAAAGAGAAGAATTGGTGAGAGATATGAATAAGATTTTGAGCTGGAATATATATAGAAATTGTATAAAACATGTTGACTTGAATGATTAATGCATGTGTGAAATGTAAGATTTGTTAATAAAAAAAATGGAGAAAAGTATAAATTTTGAAATTTTTTAATGGACATGTTTTCCTTATGTGTGTATTGGTAAACATTAACTTGAAAGAAAAATTTAGCTATTAATTGAGCGAGTTGGGGATGTTATTAAATTTTGCTAAAAAATAGTAAAATTATGAGTTTATTTAAAGGCAATTATAATTTTAAAATTTTCGATCAATTGATTTGAGAATTTAAAATTTATAATTAAAATAAAATTAACTTTTATAATGAATAAATAACAAATAATATATTGTTTCTACTGGTAAAAAAGAGGCTGCATGACCTACTCGGCAACAGAGAATCATTTCATACACTCAAATATTAAGCAGGTGCTCAACACCTTAAAACTGAAATATTATTTAAATTGAATATAAATTGTTTTTAAAATGTATTTTAATTTTATTTAAAAAACATTAAAAGATTAGAGCAATTAGCTATTGGTTAATGAGATAGTACTAATAAATTGGGTAATGAAATAAATAGTCAATTTGGTCTTTCTAATTGTATTGATTTACAAGGTTAATAGTAAAATAAAAAATTAACAGTTTAAGAATTAATATGATAAATATAAAAAAATTATTATATATAAAGTTACTGTATCTGGTTCAGATACCTGAAAATGAAAAGTACAAATTTGTGGAAGGAGAGAAAGGAAATTTTATAGGAACCCAAAATCTGAAAGTTAGTGAAAGATCAGAAGGTGACTTTTTGTTGTCATGTGGAACAAAACATGCACGCTTTCCAGTGAAGAGAGAGAGACCAAACATTCTGACATGAAAAATAACGCGTGTGTGTTTTTTATTTAAAATAAATTAAAATTTATTTTTAATAAAAAATGAAAAAAAATAACTTAAAGTTAAATAAAAAATTTTAATTTTTAATTGGAATGCCGGGTACAACATCACATGTCCTTTGTTTTTGTGATAGCTATTATATTTTTTATTCAAACTCAATAATACGGTGTTTGGTTATAAAATGAAGTTGTGGTTTGGTTCATGAAACCCTACTAAGTGCTTGTTTATTTCCATGGTTTCTTCTTCTTTTGAAGTAAACCATATGAAACAATTGTTTGGTAACAATTAAAAAGTCATTTATTGTTCATGAGTCCCACTGGTTTTAGCGTTTAAAACGCAGGGGGAAGGAAAGCAGTTTTTTGCTGCTTATTGCGTGGAGGAATCACTCTTCACTGTTCACGTGAATAGTTGAGATGTCTTCACTGTTCACATGAATAGCGTGAACAGTGGATCATGTCTCCACTGTTCCGGCCGGACCGGGTTCAGTCCAAAGCTAAATGCATTGAACCGGGTCCAACCCAGTAAAATTAAAAAAATATTTTTTTTTATTTTTAATTGTGTTTTATTCGAAAAACTAGTGTTTAACATTATTCAATGACACTGCATAAATTAGACGAAAATCACTTGATGACATAGCATTTGCAGAATTTGATCGCAATTCCAATTTTATTCACGATTATATTTTACCTGATGTTGTTACGCGCTTAAGAAATCAAGGAAACTGTAGTCCTTATCGGATGTATTTCATACGTGATGGAATTGTAGATAGTTTAATGAAACAATAAAAAATATTTTATATAAAATATTATTTATTTCATGATGTAATAACAATAGTTAAATCTACAATATTTAAATTAAAAACCATCAATATTAATAAATATTTTTTAAAATTATTTTATAACCTCAATTTCAAAAGCATTTTTAACCAAACACATTAAACTACTTTTTGTTAAACCTCAATTTCAAAAGCATTCTTAACCAAACACATTAAACTACTTTTTGTTAAACCTCAATTTCAACCACAGTTTTAACCAAACATATATAAATACCAAACCAACCTCAACAAAAAATACTTTTTGTAAAATAATTTTTTTAAACCACAACTATAAAATTTACCATAATACCAAACATACAATGAGGTTTAACCTCAGGTTTTGGTGAAACAATTTTTTCATGCTTCTCATCCAATGTTTTCTATTTTTATGTTTTCACTGTTCACTCTTGCAAAGTGAACAGTGAAGAACATATCCACTGTCAACACCAAGCCCTTCCCTTCAACTCACGGCAAGCAACTCCTCACCACTAACAACACAAAAGGCTCCCATCCTCCAGCCGACAGCCAACAACTCCCCCCCCTTTTTTACCATGGTTAGCAACAACAGCCACCACATATGTAATAGCAGAACTAACTCCACCTTCAACCAAACCCGATCCGCCCAAGCCGTGACAGAATCTCTTTCAGTAGCTCCTACACGCCGACCTCCTCCTTTTCGCTTGTTGCTCCTTTTGGGCACAACCCCCTAAGCTATTGCTAGAACCCATCTAAAAATAATAGAGGCAGAGAAGAAAAATAATATCGAATCTTTATGTTGAGTTTTTTTTTTTTTTTGCAGGTTCTGGCTAGCTCTCACTTCTAGGATAAAACAATATCTTCCATTATAATTGATTTTTCACTTTCAAAATAGATATTTTAAGTTATTGTATTTACAAAATGTTTTTAAAATATAATATTTAAAATTATTGTATTTTAAAAGCGTGATGTTTAAATATATCATTTTTTTTAATAATAATATTTATTAAATTTCATGTTTATAAAATATAACATAATTAAAATATGCTAATTTAAGAAAAAAAAACCATTTTAATTAGTGTCTGAGGGAGTCAAATACTGCAAGAGAGTTTGAGCCAACTCTGTTTTTATTTATTTTTTTATTCCCTTTCCCCACGTCTCCTCTGTTTTCATTTTTTACTTTTATTATTACACCACCACTGCTGTTATCATTTTACGTTACTAATTTATACTATATATTATAGAAACAATTAGATAATTTCCCATGTGACGTCGGTTATATCAAAAAAATTTAAATACGAAACATCTCAAGTTAGGGAGAACTTGATGTTGACGTACGCTTAGGAAATAATAAAAAAATATAATTTTTGTCGGATGAATTTTGTACATGATAGAATTGTAGATAGTTTAATGAAATAATAAAAAATATTTATATAAAGTATTATTTTTTTCATAGTTAAATATACAATATTTAAATTAAAAATCTTCAATATTAATATATATCTTTTTAGTATTTTATAACTTTAATTTGAAAAGCATTCTTAACCAAACATATTAAACTATTTTTTGTTCAACCTCAATTTCAACTACAGTTTTAACCAAACATATATAAATACCAAATCAATTTTAACTCAAAGTACTTTTTATAAAACAATTTTTTTCAAATTATAACCACAAAAGGTATCACAATACCAAACACACTTATTATGAAAACGAGAATTTCATAATCTAACAATCAAAGTATACATTTTCTTGTTGCTGGTCATAATTATCAGGGTTTTTTTTAATGGAATTTCTATTTTTTTATTTCATAATTTCCTATTTTTATAAAAAAAAACCCTTAAAATGCATGGAGAATTTACTGTGCACCTAAATATAAATTATTATTCACTAGAATAGTATAATTACTATTTTATCCTTTTAAAAAAATCAATACCCTTGATATTGGGGATACAATTGTATTTTTTTAAGGGTCCATTAGTCATTACGATATTAATTAACGACAATTAAGTTTTTAATCCATGTCTTGATTACTTTAAAATAAACATGTGTCTTGATTTATTTTGTAACTAATTCAATTGTCTTATTATTTTTAATATTTCATGAATAATACAATACTTGATTTATTTGAGTGAATGTTGAAGAAAAAAAGGTTGTTCTTATGGTTATGGGGTTAGTGGGTTAACCATGGTCAACTCGAATTTTTTTTGTTGTTTTTTTTAATTATATTTTTTTTTCAATTTTGCTCTTCAATCACCACCAAAAAATCGACGAATACAAATGGAAAAATCAATGGATTTTTTCTGTCGATATTTTACGGTGATTTTTATTGATCGAATTCTTTCCATCGCTAACTCTGTCGGTAAACACTGATAAAAATATGTTGAAGGTATATAACAAGACATGGAAGTTTTTACAGACACCGCTACTGACGAAACTACAATGAGATTCAAATAAGCAAATAGTACAGTGATGTGTCATATATATCGGCAAAATTGCCGAATGATTTACCATTGGAATAATTCTGTTGGTAAATTTATCTGTAATATTTAATATATAATCTGACACTCGACCCTCCTCTCCCACTTCTCCTATTTCTACTTCTTCCTTAAAAAAACCCATGCAACAAAACAACCTTTGCCCCCCTATTCCTTTGGTTGAAATTTTATTGTGGATTTTCCATCTTAATTATATAAATCTACCCTTCTTTAAATTTGAAAATAATTTTAAAATGTTAATTTTTTTATTGTATATTTTTGAAGTATATGTATTTTGTTTGGGTGTTTACATGTTTTATCGTTTTTTCTCAAACAAAATTGTTGTATGGATTTATAATTTTATAGATGTTATGGTTTATTTTAAATTTTGTAAAATTATATTTGTTTGTAAATTGTTAAAACTTATGTCGAATTACCGACTTAGGTGTGTTGTGATGAAATAAATAATAACTTCTTTAACGAATCCATTTTATATTTTGTCAATTTTATTACCGAGTTGTAATTTCCGTAAATATGTATAAATTTGTATGTATATAGATAATTGATAATGAATTCAGAGAAGTATTAAAGTAGGTTGAATAATTTTGACCTAAACCAATATTTTTATAAATTTATTTAGTTAACGTAGTTAATTAATACATGTTGTCATCATTATTTGATATAGTTTCGATAGAAGTGATGGATGATCTTTCAAGGATGTATCGAGATTCACCCTAAGAATTGCAGATGATGGATTATTGTAATAAGGTTCAGGGTTTTATTAATTACATAACATCTAATCCGAGAAATATTACTTGAGGCAGTATTAAGTGTCCATGCAAGAGGTGTAAAAATAAAAAAATTTATTGATCCAGATGTTGTAACGATGCATCTTCTACAAAAAGGATTCATAAAGGAATACCTGTGTTGGAGAACCATTTGTTCCTTACGAGACCATGGTAGAAAAGATGGTTAGGTCAACTTTTACTGCTAACACCATGCTGGTTAATGTCCAATCTTAGATGAAGTACCGAATGATTCTAACGAACCATTATGAGATGGTTGCATAAATCATAGTAATTAATCGGTCATTGCATAGGTGTTTACCATAAAGTCAGATTATGGGTTGAGTGAGGTCGATTATGATAGAATTATTGAATGAGCGAGATGCAATTTACTTGAAGGGAACAGGCTGAAAGAGAACTTTTATGCTACTAAGTTCATGATGAAACCCCTCGATCTAGGATTTCAAAAAATTGCCATGTGCCCAAACTTCTACATGCTATACTACCTAGAAAATATTGAGTTAACCAAGTGCAGGACATATAACATTCCCATTATAAACCCAGAACTGGTAGGGGAAGGACTCATGTCACACATAAAAAACTTAGATACTTCTTAATCACACGTAGACTGTAGAGGTTATTTATGTCACCAAAAACTGTTAAGTACATGACATGACACCAATCACATGATATGGTGGACAAAATAATGGTGCACCTTTCTAACAATGAAGGAAACACTTTAACAATGTGCATCCTTACTTTTTAGCTGAATCTAAGAACATGTATATTGGGTTATATACATACTAATTCAATCTATTCGGGTCGTTTGTTGCTCCTTATTCATGTTGGCCGAAGTTCATGTTTTTATCCATGGTCATACTCAGTCCTAATAGTCCGGGGCAGAATATAGATGTTTGTCTTTAACAGTTGATTGATGAGTTGACATAGTTATGATCCTCTGGACTTTGACTGATGATGTATCAATGAAACAAAATTTTCTTATAAAGATAGCTTTGATGTGGACTATTAATGATTTCTCAACTTATAGAATGGTTTCTAGTTGGAGCACGTATGTAAAACTAGCATATTCATATTACATGAAAAATAACAAGGTATTCACACTAACAAACAACGATAAAGTGTCTTTTTTTAACTATCACTAGCATTTCTTGCCAATGGATCACAAGTACATAAATGACTTTTTTTGTTTGGCAGAATTGAAAAGGATGTTGCACCCCCTCTTCTTTCATGTGAAGATAAGAATGAAAATAAAAATTAAACATGGTTTCATTTGTGTTGTTACTCATTTTTGGACCCCACGTGTTGGAGATGGTGCGTACCTCTTTTGAACCGAATGCAAGAGTTTAGCTCATGTTTCCTGAAAGATTGACAAAAATAGAGAATAAAGAAGTGTTTTTCAAACCTTGTTTCAGCTGTTTTCTACTCTCCTTATACTCCCCCATTGCTGCCAAAATCATCAGGATTCTTAGGCTAATTAAAAGTCTTCATAATGCTAAATTCGTTCCTTCTTTATCTGGTCTTTAAGGTTGGATAAATCTCTCAGAATTTGCACTAAAAAAACAGATTATGCTGCTGTCACAATTCTGTTGTAATACCAACTTTGTTCCAACTTAGACTTTGATTCTGACTTGATTGCATGCAATATCCTACTATCCCAGCTATATTCTGTCATTTATGATATGTTAAAGAATTGACCTACACCTTTATTGGTTCTTAGGGCTCACTATTATTATGTCAGACTAGGATGCTCGGCATTGTCAGTTTTCGAATCAGATCAGGAGATCTTTTTGACCAACCAGATTGTAGCCAGATTTTGTTCTTCAAAACGAATTTATCTCACTTTGAATCCTTTATGAAAGTTGTAGACCCGTACGCATAAATGAATTTAGGTATTTGAATCTCCTGATTTTGATATCAGAAGCTCAAGATATTCCCATTTGAATATCTAATGTAAAAGTAGAGAATCCTACCGCGAGAAAGATTCTAGCCCGAGTTCTTTTTGCAATTCTGTTCTTCAAAACGATTTTATCTAACTTTGAATCCCTCATGAAAGTTGTAGTCCTCTACATGTAGATGAATTTGGTTTTTTAAATCGCATGATTTCGATATCAGAAGTCCAAGATATTCCTGGTTGAATATCTAGTGTGAAAGTAGGGAATCCTGCTGCGAGAAGGGTTCTAGCCCGCAAGTCTGATTCTAGGGATTACGGGCTCATTTGGAGGATTTTTTTTATCAAGGACTGAATTGAAAATTGTTAAAATTAGGGATTTAATTGAAAATTGAAATTAGAAGGAACCCAAAATTAATTATGTTGCATGCAGAACAAACTAATGTTTTGCACGCAACGAATGTTGCAACAAGCCCCACCAGCTTGTTTCATCTTTGGTCCAAAGGCAACGGTTTTGAACACCTATGCCAGCTGTGGAAGAACGTAGAGGAGAGCCACGCCATCATTTAATGGTTGGGATTCTATTTGTAGAGAATAATTACCGATATCATATAATCAATCAAAATAGTTTGCTTCCTAAATTGCTTTATTCGATTACGAGCCACCCGCGATTGTGTCCCCAGATTTTGTTTCCTAAACAAAGTTGCGTTTTAGGCTATATAAACCTCCTCTGCTGGGAGAAGAGAAAAAAAGGGGGAAAAAAAAAGAGGAAAGGGAGAGAGCAAAAAAAAAACTCCAAAGGAAGAAAGAAAGAAAAAGGAAAACAGAGCAAAGGAGAGAAAGAAAGGAAGAAGAAATGAAAGAGAGGCAGGGCAAAGAAAACCATAAGGAACGACACAGTCGAAAGCAAGGAAAACACAGAGGCAAGGGTGACAACTCCACCAACATAACACGCCTTCATCGCCATTGTCTTTGTCATCTCCAGAGAAAGCATCAGCAGAAGGAGAGAAACAAAAACAGAAACCAAAACCAGCATGACCATCGTTTTCGTTGTCTAAAAAAATGTTTATGGTTTTTTTTCGTGTATTTATTTTATGGTTTTTTTCGTGTGTGTGTGTGTCTAAAAAAAAGTTTTCGAGCATATGGCCAATACCCTAACATGTTTTGAACATTCATTTTTTAAAAAATAAATAAATATTCAAAGTTTTAAAAGAAAATGTGTTTTAGCATGGATTTCTTAAACACAAAAAATTATTTTCTTGTAATTTAGATTTTACAACATGTTTATAAATTTCAAAGGGTGTTGGCCAATATTCCAAAAATATAAAAATCTTATTTTTAGGGAATATGTCTTTATTCACTATTAATAGTTGGATAAAGAAATCTAAAAGGGGTTAATATCCAAATTATTATTGGAAATAAATTTTTTATTCATTATAAATATTTGGATAAAGAAATCTCAAAGGAGTTAATATCCAAAATATTATTGGAAATAAGTTGCTATTATTCACTGTTAATGTTTGGATAAAAAAAACCCAAGTGGTTAATATCCAAGATATTTTTCTAGGAATAATAAGTCATTACACATCCTTCAAAAAAGCCTCGATTATAATTGAGGACATTTCAATTTTTGACTGCACGATTTATGAGCCATGAAAATATTAAACACTAAGGCAAAAATAGGTTTTTAAAGCGCTCTGAATTTCCTTAGATTTCTAAATTTTTATCCCTCTTCCTTGCGATTTATGAGTCGCGAAGACTTGAAATATTAAGGGAAAAATGAGCTTTTAAGCACATTGAATCTCCTTAGATTTCTATCTTAACTATCGGTTCCTCTTGGCACTCTGTAGACATATTTAAAGGTATGATTTATATTGGCCAAGGGTTTTTGGTTTTAGACTTTAAACCCAAGTCCATTCATCATAGCAAACCTATCATAGGAAAATTAATTAGAGAACACCAACACCATAGTAATTATAAGGCAAACCAAACATCAAGCAGCTTACCTTAAATAGGACGTACTAGGAATGCTAAAACCTTCCATTTACGCAACCAGTCCCTTGCCTTAGAATCTCTAAAAGACTACTTAGGATTCATAGTGACCATAATACTAGGTGGCGACTTTCTTTTTCACAAAACAAAGACCCCGAAATCAATTCCTTGCTATGGGAAGGGTCACTGCAACGCCGAGCTCACGCAAGGGTGCGACATTTAGAATAAAAATAAGAATGAAAATATTTCTTAAAAAAATGATGTATTATTTCTATTCATTGTATATTAACTAGTATCATTATCACTATCTTAATCACTATCATTACCGCGTATAACAGTTATAATATTTTTTTCTAAAAACTGTTGTTGGTGGTACGTAAAGGAAAGGTATTAGCACCCCAAATACATCATACCTAAGATAAGTTGTATTGTTTTATTGTCTGATATATGCTAAGATCTCGTCGTGTTTCTAATTATTTGTCCGTCTATGGTTTAAGAAAAATCCTCCTTGGTAAGGAGATCCTTATCTTATCGGGTAAAACCTAACTGTTCTAATGTCAACAAAAGAACTACCTTTTAAATATCAAGAATACATTTTACGTATAAACTCGTAATCCCCGATACTAAAATGAAACAAAATGTATTTATTTGAAATATTGATTAAGTTCTCGTGACTTTAAGAAACTAGTTATTAAAGTCAAAATGCATGCTAAAACATATTTTTTGAAGTTTTCTTCGTTGTATAAAAATACAATATGATTTTTTTTAGCTTTGAAAGACTTGGCTGTATGCATAAAATAATTTTTTTTGTTTTTTTTTTGAATGGGTTAGACCTGACCTAAAAAGAAACTGGCCGAGATCAGCCCAAAATAAAACTGGGCCAGAATCGACCAAAAAAGAAACTGCTTTCTATAGGGCAGCCCAACCGTGTGGACTGAACTACTAAATTCCAGCCCACGAAGATAGGTGGTTACTGTGCATAGCACAGTAACCGGCTAATTATATTTTCATTTGCTGCAGAACGTGAATTGCTCACGTTCTGCATGCAAATGAAACCAACCAGGAAGATAGATCAAAGAAGGAGAGAAGATTACCTGGAGTGAAGGAGCATGTTTAATGTCGTTTATGGTGGCTTGTGGTGGCGAAGGTGGTGGCTAGGAAGCTCGGTGGTGGCCGCTGCAATGCTTCTTCCTTTTCCGTGTAAAGACATCAGTCCCTGCGTCTTCTCGTTCTTTTTTTTTTCTTTCTCCTCTTTTCTTTCTCTTTATTCCTTTGTTTTTTTTTCCTTTTTCTCCCCTGTTTTTTTTTCTTTCTCTTCTTTTTTTCTTCTTCTCCTCCTCTCCTCCTTTTCTGCTCTCTCTTCCTCTGTATTTATAAACAAAAACATGGGGAAAGAAGCCTACTTCCCCTGTCCAGTCATGGCACAGGGGTAGGGCGGTCGGGGCAGCAACTGTGCAGCTGCCCAGGACTACCCAAGAGGCACGTCCCCTCTATTTTTCACCCTGTGGTAGGCCACGGGTAGAGCTTAGGCGAATGGGGGGGTCTTTGTCGGTGTCTTTTTAAGGCGGTCAGAGAAAGAAGGAGGAGAGAAAAGCAGTGGAATGAAAGCTTCTTCTTCCCTTGCCTCGCGCGTCCAGGGGAACAAGAAGACCCACAGTGTCGTTCAAAACGGCACCGTTTGGGGCTTCTCGTTGTTTTTTCCAATAGGCGCTGTTTTGGACAAAACACACCGTTTCATTTAAAAGAAAATGGCAGCAAAATTGTGTGAAAGTCCAAATTAGTCTTCAATTTGTAATTTGTTCAATCAAGTCCTAAATTGCAATATTGATTTTAAAAATCAATTCAAATGCATTCCTGCCAAATTCAGTCGTCGGCCTTGAAGTTGGCCGCCGTTTTCACTTTAGTCCTTGGTCTCTAATTTATGCAATTTGACCCTCAATTGATCAATAAACTTTCAATTTTTTTCAATTTTGCCCCTGATTCGGTTAATTATAGCCTCATTATTTACGCACTTTTTCCAGTTTGGTCATTGGTTTTTGGATTTCTTCAATTAAGTCCCTAATTGGCCATCAAACTTCAATATTTGTGCAATTAAGTCCCTGATTTGACCAAATCAATTCTTAAAAATTATAATGTGACCCGGTACTTTAATTTCTCCCAATTAAAGCCTAAATTGACTTTAAAAATCAATATTTCTTGCAATCAAACCCTCCATAAATTCAATTAAACCTTCAATAAAATTTAATTGAGTCCATAAACATCTGATTTCGGACTTTTCTTCTTCGTTGAATTTTTTTTTTGTCAACAGGGCTCTCATTAGTCAACAAAATACTGTCAAATTTCAATCTTTGTATTTTTGAATCTCCTTAACCAAATTCTAGCCATTTTCAGGGCACTTCGGCATCCTTTTCTCACTACTATTATTTTTTAGATTTTTTTTGTTTTTAATTCGAATATTTGTTTTTGATTTTTTGGAAGAGAAAAGGTTAATTTGAATAATAACTCAAAAATAGATTATGACAATAGTTTTAAAGACAATCTAAATGTTAGGTCAAATAAAGACTAAGAGACTGTTTGGAAATACAGTCAACCAGATGGTCGGCAACATTTCCATACATGATCTAAATAAATATGATTCAAAAGTAAATGATTAACATTAATACAAAGAAAAATAGAGGCGACAATCTAGTATTAAATCAAAAGACTTACAAAAACTTTTGACCTATTATTATGACTATATCATAATTTTCATTGTTTTTCTTTCACCGGCACCTTTATTTCACCGCCACCATCACTTATAGTATTAACATTAATTTTAAAAGTATATTATTGTGTTAATTATTATATTATTATTACTGTTACTGTTAGTTTTAAAATTCATTCTATTCCTAATTTCTTGAAATGAAAATATATTTTTCAATTTTCATTCCGATTCCGTTCCAAATATCCAATTTCCGGAAA
>Ga0325410_1002670_pt1 | contig 19956 bp, 10 predicted proteins | sample PopdelMetagenome_16_FD_206182 | JGI IMG/M metagenome (GOLD analysis project Ga0325410, IMG submission 206182) | Populus deltoides microbial communities from Bellville, Georgia, United States - Xylem-PdIQD-R3 | ecosystem: Host-associated > Plants > Phyllosphere > Stem > Wood/Secondary xylem... | reverse complement strand
GCTTGCTGCTTGAATCGCTCAAAGATGGGAGCACCAGAAACTTGATAACTGTGGACTGAAAATACTAAAAGAGAATTTGTATTATAAAATATGTTGAAAATCAATCAAAACTAAATACAATGTTGTTTATTATAAAATAAAAATAAATCAATTGCATGTATTAAATTAGAGAATTTGTATTTAATTATAATTCTAATATTAATTTAACGTGTAAAAAAATAGATTTAATTTTTATTTGATATTTAATATTACTTAATATAGTTATATTTATTTTTTATTTCATATATCCTTTTTTTTTAATTTAGTGATATCCCTAGCTAGAAGGGGCTTGCTGTAAAAATGAGGTCGTGTATAGAAGTTTATAGAGATGATTAAAAAAAATTAAAAAATTAATTAAATTGTGAAAATAAAAAGAAATATAACTAAAAAACCCGAACCATAAAAAAACCGATTAGAATTTTAAAAAAATCGACCGGTTTGGTTCGGTTCGGTTTTACAAGCTTGAAACCAAAAAAACCAAATCGAACCCAAACTGAAAAAATCAAGCAAAAATCGAGTTAAACTGAAAAAACCAAGCCAAATTAAAAAAAAATTGAGCCAAATCGATTTGAACCAGTTTTTATTCTAAAAAATTAAACTGAACTGAAGTGAAACCGATTAATTTAAACTGATTTTAATTTTTTTAAAAATAATTTAATTAATTTATTTATTTTTGATAAAAACTGAACAGAATAAAAATAATTACCCAAAATTTTATATCCATTAGTATTATTTAATGCAAATAATCATTCAAGCTTTGACTTTGACTAATTATTAATTAATAATTTAATGCATTTCGTTATCATTACTATTTAATTACTCCTGCTAGCCACCATTCACTGGTCATCACCACCCACTCCTCCTGCATTGAGACATGAGGAAGAAAGAGAAGTTTTTTTTTTTTTTTTTTTAATTTCTGACTTGTCAAATTCGGTACATAATCAATGAAATTTAGATCTGTGAGAAAAACCCATTTGAAATCGAGGCTTGAATTTGAGCTCCCATGGCTACACTCACGGTATTGATGCTGGTGGGTTTTCTGTTTTGGATTGATGGCGGGTCGGGTTTGGAGCAAGAGGCTCCGTATAGGATCCATACTTTGTTCTCTGTGGAGTGCCAGAATTACTTTGATTGGCAAACTGTGGGGCTTATGCATAGTTTCAAGAAGGCCCAGCAACCGGGACCTATAACCAGATTATTGAGTTGTACGGATGAGGAGAAAAAGAATTATAGAGGGATGCATTTGGCACCAACTCTTGAAGTTCCTTCTATGAGTAGGCACCCCAAAACTGGTGATTGGTGAGTTTTTATTTTTTTTCTTCTTTTCTTGTGTTAATTAAAAGAATGTTTGGATCTTGTGGATTTCTCTCTGTGTCTTTCTTTGTAGTTACTTGAACTGTGATCATTTTGTTTGTTTCTGTACTTTAGCATTTCAATGCTTACTTTTTCTTGCATGGAATCTGGAGCTTGTTTATTGTCAGTAGTTGGCATTAGGAGTTGGATCAGCATGTTACCGTCTTATTGTTATCAAATGCTGATTTGAACAATGTAGCAATATCCCCTTCTAGTTTTACTTGCCTTGCCTGAGATAATCAAAATTGTACAGAAAATGATAAAAAAGAAGTACAAATAGGCAGTCAGTATGTTCCAGGGAAAAAGTGAAGGGGCTAGAAAGGATCTTGTCTTGCAATGATTTGCCAAATTTCTGCATGAGGCAGCATAACAGGCTGTTATAGATCCTGGAATAAAACTGCACAACATGAGTAGTGATGAGGATTGCGACTGTTAACTGCTTCTCTTTTTTTTCTGGATTGTCTGAACTATTTTTCATATTAAGCTTGATTTTACCTAATATTAAAAAAAGGCATGCTTCTCTTAATTTTTCATCATGCACCATTCCATTGCCAAGAAACTACATGGATTGTAGTTTTCTGAATCAAGCATTATGCTAACCGTATAATGGGTGGGCTTTAGATGAATGCTCACTTGAAAATGGGTGGCACCAAATCGCTGTTCCCTTTTCCAAGTTTCTTTCTGTTGATTTTCATTTTATCATGCGTAGTTAAGCTTCTCAATTTTCTACACGCGTTGCTATCAATCCTTCTCATATTGTGCTCCAAATTTTATCGTACTCAGTAGCATTTTGATATTATCATACATAAAGAATAGAACTTTAAGATTATATATGCAAACATATATATTTTGTTATATCTTAACTATTTTTCTCCTTTTGCTCTACCATTGTACTTTCTTTTTGTTTTTTCTTATTCAGGAAAAATCTGAAGCCCTTTTGGAGTCTCCTCATACTCAATAAAAGGAAACATAAAGTAATATGTTTTTTTTTATTTTTTATGTTTCTGCAGGTACCCTGCAATAAACAAACCCGCTGGAATAGTCCACTGGCTTAAACATAGTAAAGATGCAGATGACGTTGATTGGGTTGTCATTCTAGATGCAGACATGATCATTAGAGGTCCAATTATCCCTTGGGAACTTGGTGCAGAGAAAGGCAGGCCTGTTGCTGCATATTATGGGTACTAGCTTTTATTTGTCAGTTAAATTTATTTTGCTGGAAATACATATCTTCTCTCTTCATATCATGGTATATTGAAGTTGCTATTGCCTACAGATAATGCTCTTGTAGAAAAATTTTTACTGCTCTGTTTGCACTTGTCATTGCTTGTAAAAGGCACTCTTTTCAGAGGGACATGAACAATTTGGAATTCAAGTGATTTTTCATCTGAATTTTAGATGATGATCTGAAGTTGTACCCTGTGTTCCGAATGTTATGGATCATGTCTTTATCTCCACTTGATATTAGTGATTGTTGCTATATGATGCATTTCTTTTCAGATACTTGGTTGGATGTGACAATATTCTAGCTAAATTGCACACAAAGCACCCTGAACTCTGTGACAAGGTTGGTGGGCTTTTAGCCATGCACATAGATGATCTTCGAGCATTAGCACCCTTGTGGCTTTCAAAGACAGAAGAAGTACGGGAAGATAGAACTCACTGGGGAACCAATATTACTGGCGACATCTATGGGGCAGGATGGATAAGTGAGATGTATGGCTACTCATTTGGTGCAGCTGAAGTAAGTTGCTTTGTTGGCATTGTTTTGTAACAAGATACAAGAAATGTTTTCTGCTGCTTCTGTTGTGCTTGAAACATTCAATCATATGATCTGTTTTGTTATATTTATATTTCCAGGCTGGACTTCGGCACAAGATCAGTGAGGACCTGATGATCTATCCAGGCTATATTCCACGAAAGGGCATTGAACCTATTCTTATACACTATGGCTTGCCATTTAGTGTGGGGAATTGGTCTTTTTCTAAATTGGATCACCATGAAGATGATATTGTCTATGATTGTGGTCGGCTCTTTCCCGAGCCTCCTTATCCTAGAGAGGTTTGTGAATGAAGAACTAAATAATTTTATTATGTGTTTTAATGAACAAAACCATGTGTTTTCAGAAGAAACCTGCCCAGTTCTTTCCAAATCACATATTCTGTAGGGCTTTTCAGTTTAGGGAACTATAATAAGTAGCTTGTTATGGTTGTTTTTTGGATAAGCCCTAACATGATGTTTCCCTAAACTAAAAGTCTGAATGTGTTTTTGATTATATACATTACATTATCACCACCTGAATGTTTTACTACATAGCACATTATATTATCATCAGCTGAAGTATCAAGGTTTCCTTCATAATATGTTGAAACACTGTGCTATATGATGGATACATTGCGGATGAAATAATGCCGTTCTCTTCTTTTGCAGGTGCGGTTGATGGCATCTGATCTTAATAAAAAGCGAGCCCTGTTTTTAAATTTAGAGTGTATAAACACTTTGAATGAGGGACTTTTGTTACAGCATGCTGCAAATGGATGTTCTAAGCCTAAATGGTCAAGATACTTGAGTTTTTTGAAGAGCAAAACTTTTGCTGATCTAACTCGGCCAAAATTTCTTGCTCCTGGTAGTATAGAAACCAAGGAGGCTGCAAACCAGGGTGGAAACCAGGAGCAGGCCGTTGATGAACCTGAGAAACCACATCCAAAAATGCACACCATATTTTCCACAGAATGCACTCCTTACTTTGATTGGCAGACTGTAGGCCTTGTCCACAGTTTCCACCTGAGTGGCCAGCCTGGAAATATAACACGGCTTCTCAGCTGCACGGATGAAGACTTAAAACAATATACAGGCCATGATCTCGCTCCCACCCATTATGTTCCTTCCATGAGCCGGCATCCCCTAACAGGCGATTGGTATTATTCTTATCCTCACACTTGTTATCTCTTGCCTCTGATTGTTAGCATTCTGTGTTACTTTAGGCTGTTTCCAGCACTAGTACATTTCAGTGTCAAGTCATATCATAACTTACCCATCATGTTCATGCCATTTATATAATTGCTGCTAATGTCAAATTCTGCTTTGTAAGAATTTGAAGATCTTACCCTCTCCTAGGAGATTGCTTTACCTGAAAAGATAGACTAGTTGCCTCTAAAGTTAACAATTGAAAGTTTGCATTAATAAAACTGATAAATGCTCATTCACCTCCTCAAGTGGCTGGACCTGCTGAAGCATTTACAATCTAGACTTGTCCTACTTTTCAGCAATCAAGCATGTAGTTGCTTCTCTCAAGTATTTAATCAGTGTCCTTGTGCTCACCTCCCTGAGATTGTACCATTATACCCCACTTTCACATGGGCATATTTGTAATATTGGGAAGAACATATTGCAAAGTACACAGCCAATTATAAACACTGCCTTTGTCCATGTCAGGTATCCAGCAATTAATAAACCAGCTGCAGTCCTTCATTGGCTAAATCATGCAGATATTGATGCTGAGTTTATAGTTATTCTTGATGCTGACATGATTTTGAGAGGTCCAATTACACCATGGGAGTTCAAAGCTGCACGTGGCCGTCCGGTTTCAACTCCCTATGAGTAAGTCAATGATTTGTGTCCCTGGCATTTTAAGTGTACACAGAAGTCATGTATGATCTTGACTCTTGCTGCATCTCCCCCCCTTCTCTTTGTTCTTGTGCTCACCTGTTCTTGCTGTTGCATGGGCTTGATATTTATGGCTAACAAACCTTATAATTTCTGCATGTTAGCTACCTAATTGGTTGTGACAATGAGCTTGCTAAACTCCATACACGCCATCCAGATGCTTGTGACAAGGTTGGGGGTGTGATCATCATGCATATAGATGATCTCAGAAAATTTGCCATGCTATGGTTGCATAAATCCGAGGAGGTGCGGGCTGACAAAGCTCATTACGCTACAAATATCACTGGGGATATTTATGCATCGGGCTGGATTAGTGAGATGTATGGTTACTCATTTGGGGCAGCAGAGGTATTTCAAGTCCTTTGAGTCTCTTCTGTTTCCTACTTTATGGCCTTATATGCTGTACAGAAAAGACCCTATGGAGAAACTTGTTTATTTAGTTTCTGAGAAGTGGCTTTGATATCCTGGCAAGGATGAATGCCTTGAAATTCTCTAAAAGCAAAAAAGGATACACGCTCAGTGTCCATTAATTGTTTTTCATTGGTTTCAAAGTATGCGAACTTCAAATGAATTATGTTTTCCTGTTTCCCATACTTCTGTTTTGTTCCAGCTCTTCTTGGACTGATGGATTCTGTTGCCTTCTACTCATTTGTTCTTTGTACTTGCAGCTGAAACTGCGGCACCTCATAAACAGCGAGATTTTAATATATCCAGGTTATGTCCCTGAGCCTGGTGTTAAGTATAGAGTTTTCCACTATGGCTTAGATTTTAAAGTTGGGAATTGGAGTTTTGATAAGGCAAACTGGAGAGATACTGATGTGGTCAACAAATGCTGGGCTAAGTTTCCAGATCCACCTGATCCTTTAACACTCGATCGGTCTAATGAGGACATCTTACAAAGAGACCTACTTAGCATAGAATGTGGAAAGACACTGAATGACGCTCTAGAACTGCATCATAAGAAGAGAAATTGCCCTGATCCCCACTCTTTATCCACCTCAAAACGTGATACAGGAAAGGAAGATTCAAGTTCAAGGAAATTTGGCAGGTTTGATGGAAGTAATGCTGTAAGAAGCAACCCTGTGCCCACAAAAAACTCAGAGGAAACATCTCCGCCTGTTCCAAAAGACGGGCTATTTGGTTCTTTGAGGTTCTGGGTTGTTGCTCTGTGGATGATTTCAGGTTTGGGTTTCTTGGCTGTCATGTTCATGGTGTTTTCAGGCCGTAAAAGCAAGGGAAGTAAGAGTAAAACTTATAGAAGCAGAAGAAGATAATCTTGCTCGGGATTCATGGATGTGAATGGCTGTGATCTGGTTCTCCGCAATATTGAAGCATCTTTGGAACCTTAACTTTTGCAGCGGGGGTGTGATGATTTATTGAGATTGTCATGCTAGATCATTTCTCAAGGGAAATTTCATGCACTCACCATGTCAACAGTAAAACTGATATTACAGAACAGTGTAGATTATTATGTCAACAGAAAAAATGATCCTATCACAGAAAAGTTTCGGCCACCATTCCATTGATGTTGCAAGCTGTAGCTTAGACCTTGTAACTATTTTTCTTCTTCTTCAAGAGTCAAAACAATGTAATAGAAGAAACAATCGAGGGCTATAAACCCTTTTTTTTCGTTGCTGCACTCTGTGTTTTTGCTACTGTAAGTCTGTCTCACCCTGCATGTTACACGCCAAAGCTGCTCCAGAAGTTAGCCGGTGATCAATAATAATCTCTCCTTTTTTGGGTATTTTTCTTTGCGAATCTTTCACTATCTAAACAGTGGCAGTTGAGTCCCGATGATTATGAGTAGTCATGACATAAATTAACATTATTGACCGTCATTTTTTACTACAAGCAGCCGGTGCTGGCAGATAACATTCTAACAAGGAGCTGTAGATTATACTTATTTATCAGCCACATGACCATTGCTTTGGTGGGAGAATGCTCCGACAGAGAGTATCAGGGAAGAAATTAGTCTTCTTAGCTAATTAAACGGCAGCCATTATGGCTGCCAAAGGTTTTCAGGACCTCCCTCTACATGTACTTTTCCTGTGTGTTTTGGCAACATGCTTGGTAACCATTCGTCACCCATCAGTATTGAGTGACGATAGGCATAAAATATATTTCATGTCATCATAGAAATTCGTCAAGAAATATTACGGAGTTTTCTGGACATGGTCAGAGATCATAATAAATGATATCTACATGGCACTTTAACAGCTCACCCATATAGACATAAAATTTTAGATGATATATTATATTTGATATCAAGAACATATAGAAAATGACAAATCTTAATCATAACTACTCGTTTAATGTTTTTTACCATGGTGTATCCTCTCAAATTGTTGTTTTTAGCACTTAAAATGGAACAAAACTAAATAATAATTAAAAAATCACATTATTTTTAAAGAATTAATTAATAACAAATTAAGGTGTAAGAGATATCAAAACTTTCTTATCACTGTAAAAACATTAATTTGAAACCGATTGCTCATAATAGCAGAAATTAAATCAATTTTTTTTGGATATATATGTATATTTGGTAGGTTATATGGTGTTCGAACTCTAATTTCAACTTTAATCTCCAACTTTCTTATCACTGTAATGCTTACTTATGAACAAGCATTAGATAGAAAATGTTGAAATGCATGATTTTCATCACGCACACCATGCACTTCTTCTAAGGAAAATATATATTTTACACAAAATAGAAAAATAAAGTTCTTGAAAAACAATTAATTATTGTGATATGAAATTTTGATTTATGCGAAACCAAACCCCCACGCTCTAAATCTTTCTATTTGGAAAAAATACAATTAAATGGTTATTTCCTGGCTCTTTATTGCCATATTTCGCGACCTTCATGATAGCTTTGCGTGCACAGAGACAATAGAAGATTTATGGAAGGGTCTTGAGAAGCACTTTTCACAGGGTAATGTTATTAATATAAATTATATTTTAAAATTTTATCTAACAGTTTAAGTTTTTGGATTGAGATGGTTTTTTAATTTGGTATCAGAACCTTAATGACTAAGTGGTCTCGAGTTCGAATCTCACCATCCCCATTTATTTGATAAAAATTAAGCACAAGGTAATGTGCGCCCGTGTAAGTTTCAAGCCCAAAAAGCTTTCACTTGAGGGGGTGTGTTAGAGAATAATATAAATCATATCATGGGATCTCACCTAACAGCTTAAGCTATTGGGTTGAGATGATTTTTTGACATGGTATCAGAGCCTTGATGACCAAGTAGTCTCGAGTTCGAATCTCACCATCCCCATTTATTTGATAAAAATTAAGCATATGGTAATGTGAGTTTGTGCAAATTTCAAGCCCAAAGAGCTTTTATTTGAGGGGGTGTGTTAGAGAATAATATAAATCATATCCTGGAACCCCACCTAACAGCTTAAGCTATTGGGTTGAGATGGTTCTTTGACACACATAAATCTATAAACTCAAAAGGTATCTTTATATGCTATTCAGGGTAATCAATTTATAATAGCTTACTACACCAAATTCAAAGCTTTATGGGATGAACTTCAACTATTTGACAAAATTCCCAAGTGCATATGTGGTGCAATAATGGAATTTGTAATGGCAAGAGAAAGTCCATGAACTTTTTATTAGATTAAATGAAAACTTCAAAATGGTAAGATCTCAAATTCTTTTGTACAAGCATGTAGAATGTGAATTATAATTCATATTATGTAAGTTGTTACACAAATTGGTTACTGGGCTAAGCCAGTGATCAAGTTGTATGGGTTGAATCAAGCCCAACTCGTATGGCAGAGTCCAACCCATATTTTTCCTTTTCTTTTGAAAAAAAAAAAACAGCTATTGGGATGTCTTTTGACCCAACCAAACCAGGCTGAACTTGGGCCTCAGACCCAACAAGCCTACCCTTTAGGCTAAATGTGTGTTTGCCAAACATATCATAGTGTCTTTTTTTTAGTTTTAGTTTGTCTTTATTTTAATGTTTAGTCAAACAAGCCTTAAAAAAATCTAAAAGAAATTCTATAAAATATCATGATAATTGTGTTGAATTGCGTCTATATGAGGTGTTGAATTGCGTCTATATGAGGTATTGAATTGTAAAAAAAAAAAGAAAAAAGAAGAAAAAAAAAAGAGCCTAAGGTATCGGTTATAATATGAGAAAGTAGGGATTAGTGGGAGCCAAAGAAAATATTTTTTCATTTATGAGTGTTTAAATATGTGTTGATATATTAAATATGAAGTAAAATAGATTTAATTAGTTTACCTAATTATGGTTGAATTTCTAATAAACCTTGAATTTTAAAGTTTGTAAGACATCAATGAGATAAATAAACATATATATATATATATATAATTAATTAATTAATTTGTTATATATATAATTAATTTGTGAAAACATAGAACAAATAGTGGATTGATGAAATTGAGATGACATCATAAATGTAGAATAGATATGAAAATATAATAGCTCCAAATATGGAAATAGGTAAATTAAAGGACGGTTAAAAGTGGAAAATCTAGAGAATTTGGGAATATATATAGTATGTTAATTGAAGAAAACAAATTAAAAAAAAGTAGAAAACTTACTTTGTTGAAACTTGTATTCAAAGAAGTCTTAGTTTAAAATTTTGATTAAAATAAATGTTGATGATTGGATGTTTATTGATACAGGAAAGGCCACGAGATCCATTTAGCAGCAAGGAACCATTACTTGAGCGTAGATACCAAGTAGGTGTTTTGCATCACAACCCGTTATTAAGTATAGAATTCTTAATAATATAACAATTGTAGTCTTCTTTAAATGTGTTTTTCATAAATATACGTATATATGTATATTTTAACAGTGACTGGATTAATGGAAAGACTTTTTGACTAGTACTTTAAATAGTACTAGTAACGTCAGTTTATCTGATGATCGATAAATTTGTTTGACTAGAATTTTGAATGATACTAGTGACGTCATTTTATCTAATGACTAGGAAATTTGTTAACTAGTACCTTAGGTGGTGCTAGTGGCGTTAGATTATCTAACGACTGAGTTTTTATTGACTTATTATCTGAGAGGTATTAGTGGGATCAACAAGACTAATGATCGAGATATCTGAGTTAATTAATTACTTTGAGGAGTTTTGTGGCATAAGTGGAATTATTGAACTAATAATAATAAGCTTTTGGCTAGAATTGAATGAATGACATTAAAGAGTAATTTAAATTGTAAATCACATGATTTAATTCTATAGTTCATTTATATTATATGTTATAAAAATTTTCAAATATATCTTAGCCTCATGTGGAGCATTAGATTAGCCTTGACACTTTCTTTTGTTAAGTTCTAGAGATGTAATTATGGACTATTTAAATTCTCTTTTATAATATTAAGTTGTCACTAATTCTGTAATGTAAAGTAAACTAGATTTAAGTTGCTTATAGTTTAACCTTTGAATTTCATATATTAAGTTTGAATTTGATATGATATTTATTTGTATTTATTAGGTTAAGAGAAATACATGCAATTAGCTTATTTCAATCTTTACGATTTAATCATGTCTTTATTTTGGTGAAATACTTTTAATGCTGAAAAATATTTAGATTATGAAAAAGAATGTAATTTATGTTGTTAATCGGTGAAAGTTCATGATGGTTGAACTATGACTTGAGATTGATTATGTGGATTTGTTGTGATGTCGATAACTTGATATGATTAAAAATAACAAAAATTCTGCCAAATTTTCAGTAGAAACCTATAAAATATGAAAAGGGAACCTAGTATATATATATAAAAGCATGGTTTTCAATTTACCCGATGAAAAGATTTGAAAGTGTTTAAAACTAGGGTGTGTTACAGTGAAAGTGAAGGAATTTGTATATTTGCTCATATTGATTGTGATTGTTGTCATTTGAATATTTTAAAACTTTAAATTTGATTTATATTCGTATATTTGAATTGTGTTTGTGATTAAGAACTTTTAAGGACTTTAAATTATGATTTGTATTTTGAATTAATTAAATGTCATAAAAAATGAAGGTTGGAATTTAAAATAGAAAAAAAAAACAGAAAGAAAATATGTTGGCTTCAAGCTTAGTCTGCTATAATTTGTTTTTGGGTAAACTTGGTCAATAATTACTAATATAGCTTGTTGTTGACCTAGTGATTCAGATTTTTTTAGGTTAAACTCTAAATCAAGTATGAAAATTATGGATTTGGCTTACACATTAATTACTGGAAAAATAAAAATACCTATTAAATCAAATATATTATCATCCTTAAAGCTAATTAGTGTTGTAAAAGAGTATTTGAATTTGAAAATTCCATAAGAGCTCAAAGGGCAATTTTTTTAAAAAAAAATCATTTAAATGATTGAAATAATTTCTGTAATACTTAACGTTTAATTCAGATTATATAATTGTCTTTGATGAAGTGAGAGATGACGATGTTGTCTTTTTATCAAGAGATACGTCGTAACGTAAATAACTGACCAAAATTCCTGGCAATTGCTTTACTTGGAGCAGCAAAATAGAATGTTCTTCTTTCTAGCCATTTTTGCACCATTTCTAAACCCAACTGTGTTGTAACGAAGAATTGACAGGCAAAGACGACAGGGGCCATCATATTTTGGATGACGAAACTGATCTTAGTCGTCGATGACAAAATTTACACTCTCCTTTCCCATGGCGGGGCTGCTCGAGAGGAATGCAATGGATGCTCGATTTTTTTCCCTTTTCCTTCAATTCCTTAAACATCCACAGAGACCAAACCTAGAGCATGGAGCCTACTTGTTGTGTACCTCAAATTCAAACTAGCCATGTTTTTTGGACGTTGAAGCCTTCAATGTGGGCCCCATACCATGTTGTTGGGAAATAAAAGATTCTTACCGTTTCTAATTTCCATACATGGTTATAGGAGACCCCACTGGAGACAATAATAAAAGAAGGGTGCACCGAGCTTTTTTCTTTTTTTCTCGTTTGGATGCTGCCAGTGCCTGCTTTTTCACGGCATGCATGGACCCAGTATTGTTGCCCTTTTCCATTTGAAATTCAAATTCAAACGGTTTACTTGGGAGGGGACTGGACTGGACTACATAAACACTGGTAAAGTAGTACATATAGATACAAAACCAAGGAGATCAAAAGTTTGGATCATTTTGAGGTGTCACCAACGCTACCCAAGTCATGGGGGACACAACTTGTGTCATGCAACCATTCTCTTACGCCGCAGGCATTTCTAATGACGCCAAAGAGGTCAGTTCATCAAACTGCATTCTGCATTCTGCACTTGCTATTGTTTTTGCAATAATTGGCTACTAATTAGTATTGAAAGTAAGTGATGGGTTAGTGATTTCTGTCTCCTTTTGCTACCACCACCACTAAGGTTTCAGCTTTTGAAGTTAGTAGTAATTCTCCTTTTTATTTGCCCCAAGTTGAAAACTCAAGGGAAGAAATGAAAATCAAGTGAAAATCTGGTTACCAGTTACCACAGTATTGATTTAAGAACTGAATGAAACTGAAAAGTATAATCTTTTCGCCTTCCAGTTCAGTTTTTCTGCAAAGGGTTTCTTCAAAAAGACTCACTTGCTCTCTTGTCGTATAGCTTCATCATTGTTTGTTTCTGTGTTCTGATGGGATAAATCTTGATGATCTTCATACTATAGAAGAACTTGGTTTTCAGAATTCATGAAAATGATTTATGCCACAGGGGAACCCAATTCATGCGCTTGGACAGTCGATCTCGTTTGGGAGGTTCATGTCAGATTCCTTATCTTGGGAGAAATGGTCAAGCTTCTCTCATAACCGATATGTTGAAGAGGCTGAGAAATTCTCAAGACCTGGCTCAGTTGCGCAGAAAAAGGCTTTCTTTGAAGCACATTATAGGAATCTTGCAGCAAGAAAGGCAGCAGCTTTGCTTGAGCAAGCAAATGCAGAAGCAAACAATGTGCAGGAGCCTGAAAAGGAGGGTGGAATTCCTGATAAGACAACCCAAGATTCACTAACAGTGGCCACAAACTCCCAAGAAGCTGGTGATTGGGAAGAGGTACATGTGCAACAAGTAAATTCTGAAGCAAGTTTTGTTGCTGATGACAATACTCGTACCTCTAATGTTGATATGGAAAGATTTGAAAGCAGCAATGTGGAAGAAGTTGAACCATCGGCCGAAAACGAGATTCTTGTGCAGAATTGTGTTAAGATCGAGACTTTAAACCAGATTGTGAAGGTCGATAACAAGGAGGAGGTTAAAGAAATGGAGCTTAGTGTATCAAAACAAATGGAGAAACCTCTATTAAAGGTAATGACATCGTGTAGACAGCTCTATTTTTTATGTTCAAATTTCTGGTCATTAACTGAATTCCATTGCTCATTAGCAGGATTTCATGTCTTGTAAAGATGATGCTGCATCAATGAGCAAGAAGAAACCAGCAGTCTCTTCCTCTAAGTCCTCGATTTATGATAAAGCATCTAAGCTGCCATCCACTCCAGCTAAACCTGCACCTTCAGTTCGTGCGAAAAAAGAAAACACTGCTACTCCAATCAGCAAGAAGTCTGCATTAGAGTCAGTGGAAAGAAGAAAACCAACTCCAAAATCAACTCATAAGTCGATGAACTTCACTCCTGCAAGAGAATTTAATAGAATCACTTCATCAATTATCAGGAAGATTGATAATTCTAGAGTTGGTTCTCATTCTAAATCATCTAAAGATTGCCCAACTCCTTCAAGAACTCCAATGATGATGGTGCGTATCTCTTTGTCCTGCTACTTCTGAATTACTCTCCGTTTCCCGAGTGACTCTCAACTTGGAATAGCCAATCATGCATCCTAAAATGAGACTCTTTTTTTAATTCAGGTGTCTATTGCAGAATCAAAGCATCCTTTAGCCACCCCTCAGTCAGAAAAAAGAAGGTACCTTGTGAAACTCCGTTAGAATGACAAGAAAACAGGTGGTTTTTAATTATCTAACCAGTTATATATACTTGTGCTACGTACAAATTGCAGGGCAAAAACACCTCTTCACCCCTCGACATCAGGAAGCAAAACAGTTCGCTCAAAATGGCATTTCCTCCCAAAAGAGTAATAAGTTTGATACACCAACACAAACACATTACATAAATAGTTAATTTTACATATGATGTTGGCTACAGGTAACCTATTTCTATGGGGAAATATATTCAAGTACCTGCATATGATGCAAGGAATAGAACACAAGAGAAAAAGCTATTTACTTTCATGATGTCTTTCCATATCATATACAGTGTCAATACAGCTTACTATATAGTTCAGTCTACTTATTTCAGACTTCCAGTCTTGGGAAAGAATCGCAGTGTCCAGTTCATGTATCTACAGCATCATTAGTTAGCTAAGAAGGGTTTTAATTTCGGCAGGCAATTTTACCAGTGTCGAAATTAAAATCCCTCTTAGCTAACTAATGATGCTGTAGATACTTCAAATATTCTGCAGTCACCCAAGTTGCATCAATTTCATAGAAGAAATTTGAGCACATCTGATTATTGTTTTTTCATGTCAGTTGTTCAATGTTTATGACTTCCAGCAGAAACAGATCTCAGTCCCCAAGTGCATCTATACCCTTCAGCTTCAGGACTGAAGAAAGAGCTGCAAGAAGAAAGGAGGCAAGTAGTAAAACTAAGAATATTTTGTTCTTTGAAGAGATTATTGTGCTTCTCTGGCCCATAATATTTGTTGTGGTTAAGCCTTCACTCATTTTTGTCTCCTCTATGCTTTCAGAAGCTGGAAGAAAAATTCAATGCCTATCAGGCACAAAAAGTGCAGCTACAAGTAACATTAAAGGTAAAATACCCCATTTAACTTGCCGAGAAATTAGCTAGGCCATATTTCTAAGAAATAACGCTGAGCAGCCAAATGAAATAAGATTGTCTTTGAGTTTAAAAAATATTTTTGAAAATTTTAAATTTTTATTTTTTTTAAATTAATATTTTTTATGATTTTAAATTGTTTTAATATGTTGATATTGATTTTTTTAAAATATTATTTTAATATATTTATAAATGAAAAGTATTTATTATTACAATTTTAAACTCTACGGTAGAAGGAAAACTGAGTCGAATAGAAAACGATTACTCAAATTTATAGTGATTAAGTTTCTTACATGACGTTCATTATATATTGAGCAGGAAAAAGCAGAAACAGAACTTAAAAGACTGCGACAAAGCCTTTGCTTCAAGGCCAGGCCGCTACCTGATTTTTATAAACAGAGAGTAGCACCAAACAATCAGATGGAAAAGGTAACACTTTCAGAATCCATTCTTAAATTCATGTCCATAGCTTGTTATGTTTCTCAAAAGGACTGAATTTTCTTCTCCGTTTTCGGCGCACAGGTTCCACTGACTCATTCTGAATCACCTGAGCCTGGAAGAAAAATGACTCCCAGCAAGATACGGAGCGCCTCTCAACTTCCTCAATGGTCTTCACTCAAGAACAGTGGTTCCAAAGATGCAATGCAAAAGAAAAGTGATAACCCACGTTCTCTAGCTTCACGACTCAAAGCAAGTCCTCGTGAGAATACATCTCCAAATATTCAGCATGAATGATGCGGTGGAGTTGTTGAGCTTGAGAAGGAAATGAGACTTCATTTCAAATCTAGCAAATTCATAAATGTGTGCAAAGTACTCTGAGATTACAGAGATCAGATAGTGTAAATTTAGTGTGTACCTTAACTATTAATTGCATAAATGTAGGCCACGCTGAACCTAAATTTTAAGCTCCAATTCAGATTCGTTAGGGGATACAACACTAAAATAATTACATCTAGATAGATTGTGAAAGACAGATTCAAGAATTAGCCTGTTGAGGGAATAGCAAGTGCAACACAGCAACCTTCACCAGTTCTTGTCATTTGGTATAGATAAAAACGATAACCAATCACTCAATCAATAGCATCTCAAAAGTTGTGTAATCTTTCGAGTTAATCAGGCTTCATATTAAAAGTAGTTAATCAGGATGATGGTGTACAGAATTAGTAAAATTCTCAACACGCTGCTTTTATCTACATGAATGTTAGTATTAGGAGCCATCAACAATTGTCAAGAGTTTCAGGTCAGAGAATTTATCGTCGGCTATGCCAGCTACTTTGCAGTAGTGTCTCAAAGCTGTGAGCATAAGTTGTCCAAAATTTAAACCCTTGACTCTCTCCTCCACCTCTTCAAGATGTATTGGCGTGGGAGCATCTTGATGCTCTAGTAATCAAGAACTTTCAGTGCATGACTGCACAAAACTCCCAGACTCACTCTTCATATAATCTCAGAAGAGCTGAAATTCACTTTATACTCTTTTTCTTGCCCATATATGCTCACTTCATACACAGACTGACCCATTTGGAGTGTACTGATTAATGATTATATTGAGACAGGTTTCATATTCTTGCTGGAACAAATCAAATATATTAGGTGTGTGTGTATCCCTTGTCTGCTTCAAGAGAACCACTTCTGTCATTAGTCTAGGCAATCGTTGGTTCATATCATAATATATCATAATTACTTTCTAACACTTTCCCAAAACGAAAGAACATCAAAATCAAACATTAAATGTATCTTCCATAAGCCATAGCCCATTTCTCTCTTTCACTGAATTTCTCACGCGGACTTTCATTTTCCCACAGACCACAGGCATCCGACATAACATTCTATGCATTTACAAAATCCCCATGCTCCTCATGATCGAAAACGCAACTGCTTAAATCGTTTACAAACGAACCTGAGCCCAAAAACACGTGGTTTAGCTGTTTAAGTGCATGTTGATACATGTGCCATATATACACATACTCTGTGATGCGTCTCTGGTGACACTGAATCAATTGCTTCTGCAATTACAGCATCTTGATATGTGAGGATTGTCTTCAGCTTCTTTCCAGCCATGGAAGATTCAACGCTTTCATCATATAAAAGGGAAGCACAAAAAACCACTATTTGCTTTGTGATGATTCACCCCAAGGAATGCTAAAAAGGCTGGCAATCTTTGTACAGTCTGTAGGTTATATCAAAGTATACTACATCACCATCAATATCCACCACCATTTTTTCTTCAGCCCAAAATTTTAGTGATCTCATCTTCAACTGCTTGCTTTGAAAATTTAGGCACTTCAACATAATCAAACATGGGTTCTGGTACCTCGACCCCATCACAAAAAAAAACTGTGGGTTCAAAACGGGTATTTTGAGTGAAGTATTTATCTAATGGCTATGTGGATAGCCTAAAAGCCTGACTTGTAGCAAAGGGGTACACTCAACTACCAGGTTTTGATTTTACAGATACTTTTAGCCTTGTTGTCAAGGTATTTACAATTCTGGTTGTTTTATCTTTGGCAATTTTCAATAGTTGACCTCTTCATCAACTTGACATTAAGAATGCATTCTTTAATGGTATTTTGCACGAAAAAGTACACAAGGAGAAACCACCCGGTTATATTGATTTCAAACACCCCTCACATGTGTATAGGCCACGCAAAACACTTTATGGTTTAAATAAGCTCCCCGAGCTTAGTTTTATTGTTTTTGCTCTTTTCTAATGGATGTTGGGTTTTTTTAGTCATGCTGATTCATTATTATTTGTTTTTCCATAGGGTGATAATTTAGTTTATTTATTATTGTATGTTGATTATATTGTTCTGACAAGCAACAATTAGATTCTTCTGGATGGCTTTATAGTATATTAACAAGGGAATTTTCCATCAAGAACTTGGGATCCTGAAGCTAGTTTTTAGGCTTGGAAGCACATTAACATCCTACTGGTCTTTTTCTAAGTCAGATCAAATATGCACATTACATTATACAGCGTGCCAGTTACTGGACTGCAAACCAGTAGGCAGTCCTATGGTTGTTGCTCATCATCTCTCTAGCACTGGTTTTGACCTTCATGATCCCTTGTTATATCGGTCTCTTTCACCAGATATTGTTCATGTCGTCATTGTTGTTAGTTCGTTTATGCACAAGCCTTCACTTGATCATTTTCATGCTGTAAAAAGGATCATTCGCGACATTAAAGGGACTCTTCATCAATTTGGTCTCTTTCTCACTCAATCAATCTTCTTTATGAGCTCCTTCTTTCTTATTTCGATGTTGATTGGGCTGGATGCCCTCACACGAGACGATTTATTTATGGTTTTACAATCTTCTTTGGTGATAATCTCGTTTCTTAAAAATCTAAAAAGCAACCTACAGTATCATGATCAAGTTATGAATTTGAATACCGAGCCATGACTCCCACTGCTGGTGAAATCAAGTGGCTTAATCATCTTCTTCGTGATCTCAAAGTATCTCTTTCCTTGCCTCCAGTCATCATTTTTTATGATAATCAAAGTTTATAGTGTGGTGATTTCACAACCTTTTCACTGATAATAAAACCTTTTAAACCGCATATCTATTATAACACTTATACGCGTGATCGTTTGTTTCAAACTCCATGGCAACTCTGGGTATCACATATATTCATCCCTCATCACAGTAACAGCATCCCCTTACTTGGCAACATTCGGGCTCCGAGGTTCTTGATCATCATCTACATATAACTCATATTTGTTGACAGAATAAAATTTCAGACTTGCACATTCCTCACCATCATAGTTCAATTGACTATCGTCATATTAGAATAAACGTCTTTAGGGTTCTGAAAATCATGCTTAGTATTAACAACCAGTTGACTCTTATCCATTAATCTTCATACAAGAACATCAAATAAAAAATTAGTAAAGAAAAAAAATCATCCAATAAAAGTAATATAAACCCAAAAGAAAAACTCAAGCATTTAGAAAATCAAATCAGAAGATACTTAGTTCAGTTAATAACAGTAGAAAACGAATATCGGGTAGCCGAGCAAACCCCATTCAGTATTTTTTGAATTCCCCCCCCCCCCCAAAAAAAAAAAAAAATTAACTAAGAAAAATAATAATTAAGTGAGATTAAGCTTACGGAATGGCTTTTGCCACGTGTGAGACCTTTTGTGTTGATTTGGCTCGCTTATTGGTTGTTAAAAAACATTTGGATCAGTACATGTTACTGTAACTTTGGAATATTCTCCTCAAGTTGAATAAGTTATGATGGCAGCAAAAGGAGAAAGAAAGATAAATAAAGGTTTATTATGAAAATATATAATAATGTAATTAAGCTTAATTATAGGAAACTCTTTACGCTAATAGCTGGAACAAATTTTAATTAACGAGTCTTGCGCGCTGTTTGAATGGGAGAAAACAAAAACATGATTGTATTAGAGAAATGATAAATACCAATTAAAAGAATTCAGTACATTCATGAGTTATTGGATTGTAATTTGAATTTGAAACTTTCTATTGATTTAATAATTTATGTGTATTTTTAAAGTGTGTATATAAAAGTACTAGATAAGCTGTTCATGTTACGTCGCGAGCGAATCTAAATTTTTTCAACATAAAAGAGAATGTTAAGACGGTGCAAACATTCCTGAAAAAACAAAAAAATATCTGAGATTCGGGTCATTGTTATAACTGTGTTTAATAAACTCAGTTAATTTAAATAATATGAATAAAAAAATACAATGACAATAAATAAACTGAAAAAAAAACACAAGAAAAAGGATGTTTAGATGACATCAATGTTTTTTAAAAAGCAAGAAAAATCAAATATCTAGGCTATTTATTTGACTAGGTTCAATAAACTCAATTAATTTAATAATATGATTAAAAAATTCACAATAAATACAATGAAAAATAAATAACATTAAATTAGCTTTAAAAGAATGAGTAGCTAATATACTCAAGAAAAAAAAGAAAAAAAAGCTCATTGAGGACTCATCGTTGCTCTGCCATGAATACCACTTTACCACTAGAAAGAGCTTACCGAAGTGGTTCCAATATCACTATAAAAGGTTAGATGACGACACCAAAAGAAGCCGCATCTGTCATAAGAGCAAC
>Ga0325410_1002668_pt1 | contig 19968 bp, 11 predicted proteins | sample PopdelMetagenome_16_FD_206182 | JGI IMG/M metagenome (GOLD analysis project Ga0325410, IMG submission 206182) | Populus deltoides microbial communities from Bellville, Georgia, United States - Xylem-PdIQD-R3 | ecosystem: Host-associated > Plants > Phyllosphere > Stem > Wood/Secondary xylem... | reverse complement strand
CCAAGTTGAAAACTGTAAACAATTTTCACTAAATTATAGGATGCTAGGAGTAATTTTAATTTTTTTAAAAAATATTATTTTAATAAAAAAAAATGTTTACTAACTTGGTTTGAACCGGACCAACTAAATGAATCATCGAGTTGATAAAGTGAGTTAGTCTTGTAACTATACCTATAAGTAGGTGCCCATCACACAACCCTAGTCATAGAACACCACCCTCGTCCTCACAAATTACCAAAGAAACACCTAATTTATAACACGTAGAGGGTGTTTGTTTTTGTAGTAGATTGTGTGTTATGGTTTGATCATAATTTTGTTTTGTTTGGTAAAGATGAAACCACAAGTTTTACAAAGTGAGACCTATAATTTTTTGTGGTCCAACCACAACTTCAACAGAAGCAACCCATATTTGTTTTTCAACTTATGCCTTCCACAATAATTGTCTATGGAGACCGTTCAATCTGTAATTAACCAAAATATCCTTTTCGTCTCCTATCTTCTCTATTTGCTTGCTTTACTCTCTGACCATCTTCATCGTCTCCTTGTTTCCAGTTTTCTTTACAAATTCTTCTCCCTTCAATCCTTTGTTACGGATGTTCTGATCCAATTTTTTTAGGCACAAACTTTTCCAATACCCACAAGTAAACCTTTTGATAGTAACCAACATCCCCTTCTAAGATCCTCACAACCCTATACCAAATCTGGTTTCCTCTTCTCTTAATCTTGTCTTTGTGCACACCTCACTGTAATCTTCAATAACATCTCGATAATTTTGTATTTCAATTACTGTTCATCCATTACTGTACATGTTATTTAAATTTGCTACATTAACTAAAATATTTAACTTCTTCATCATTTTTTAAACTTGTAAAATTTTTTGTTTTACAAGTAGTTAATCTTATATATGTATTAATTGTTCAATGTTATGTATTGAAAAAATTAGCGTTCTATTTGATCATTTATTGTCCAACCATAGTTTTAACTAAACACTAATACCATGCTTTTGTTGAAGAAACAATTTGAACCATAGTTTTTACTAAATACATAACTTAGGTAAAACAATTTTATAAAAAAAATAATTTTTTTTAAACCACAACTATAAAAACAACGACATAACTAAATATATTCTTAAGAACCAACGAAAACTCTCCACCTGTGTCTTAAATGTAAATAATAATAATAAAAAAACCATCCTTTACATTACATCCCTCGTGTGTCAAAGTATCCGAAAATGGTACAATAGAAGTGGCGATGCAAACAATGTTGGTGTAGCTGTCAATTAATTTTGTTGTTCCAACTTTTCTTTCAGCCCCTCAAATTCTCCGCCCCCTTATTCTATTGCTTTTATAAATTGCATCCCATTCTTTACTTTCTCATTCCGTCTTCTTGGAAATCTCCAATTTCTTTTGAGCCATATAAAGAACAAATATCAAATGGCCACCATTTTCCAGGGGTTAGGAGGAGCTGCTGCTGCAGCAGCAGCAGCTTCTTTAACCAACTCCTTTGATTCAAAGAAATTACTTTTGCCTTCCTCGCGCAGATCCCCCGCAGGTTTGTTTCCTTGCCTTCATTAATTAATGCTTCCATTTCCATTTTCTAAACAAGATTTGTTATGACACGGGTTTTGAGTGTTGCTTGATTTTAGAGAGAAAAGCTAGCAGCTTTTTGGTGGTGAGATCTGATGGCAGTTTGAATCTGAATCTTGGGAGTTCTAATGGTAGAGCTCGTACGGTTGATAAATTGATTACAAATGCAGTTGCAGTTAATCTCTCTTCACCACTTGCAGTTGCAGTTAATCCAAGTTTGGTCTATTCTTTATTTATAACTGTTTCTTGTTTTGTTTTAGACAAAGGCTGATACTTCTGCAGCTTCCTCTGCATTGAAACCTGGGTATGTTTGCTTCCATTTTTCTTTGGTATATTCTCTATTCAAGCTGATTATATATTCTGGATAGCATATTTGGTTAGATTCTCAGGATACTTAACTCTAGTTGTAAAGTTACATGGTTTCTCATGAATATTAAGAAAAGAAGGGTAAGAGTAGGAGAATAAATGATGTGGATGGTTGTTAGGTGAAAGCAGTTATGTCGATGAGAAATTTGTAGTTTCGTTTTCTCTGAAAATTAACTGAAAGGATAGATGAAAATGTCAGCAGTTTTCACGAAAGGCTAATTCCTTAATTGTTCTCATTTTTAAACAAGAGAACTTCATTTATTTTTCTGCGATTTGAATGTCAAATCGTGTTTTGAGGTGTTTGCTTTCTTCTGAACATTTATCTAGGAGTTGGAGGATATGGTTTAATGAAGTCACGAGCTATGCAATAGTGATACTACCACAATATCTTGATAGAAAGAGCATTTGTTTTGCTCTCAAGTTTATATCTCTGAGTAATAAACTACAGAAAATTGGGCAATTAGCCCAGCTCTAGCCATGATTGTTGTAGGCTTCCCTGCATTGGTTGGACAGGCTATCTGGCCCACTGCCACTCGCAGTAATAAACTAATATATCCCATTGCACATCTTGCCCTTGTGCGCGCTATACTTGTGGGTAATAATATTTTTGTATTACATTATGAATGTGCTTAACAAATCTGCATTTTATTCTCAGGCATGAACTACTACTTTTTGAGGCCCTTAGAGAAGGTTTGGAAGAGGAAATGGACAGAGATATGCATGTCTGTGTCATGGGTGAAGACGTGGGTCATTATGGAGGTTCTTACAAGGTTACTAAAGGCCTAGCTGAGAAGTATGGGGATCTCAGAGTTCTTGACACCCCTATTGCTGAGAACTCCTTCACTGGTATGGGCATTGGAGCTGCCATGACTGGCTTGAGGCCAATTGTTGAGGGTATGAACATGGGATTTCTTCTTCTAGCCTTCAACCAGATCTCAAACAATTGTGGCATGCTCCACTATACATCAGGTGGCCAGTTTACTATACCAATTGTCATTCGTGGGCCTGGGGGAGTTGGACGACAACTTGGAGCCGAGCATTCACAATGCCTTGAGTCATATTTTCAATCAATCCCTGGAATCCAAATGGTTGCATGTTCAACCCCTTACAATGCCAAGGGCTTGATGAAAGCTGCAATCCGAAGTGAGAACCCGGTCATACTTTTTGAGCATGTCTTGCTTTACAACCTCAAGGAGAGAATCCTTCACTGGTATGGGCATTGGAGCTGCCATGACTGGCTTGAGGCCAATTGTTGAGGGTATGAACATGGGATTTCTTCTTCTAGCCTTCAACCAGATCTCAAACAATTGTGGCATGCTCCACTATACATCAGGTGGCCAGTTTACTATACCAATTGTCATTCGTGGGCCTGGGGGAGTTGGACGACAACTTGGAGCCGAGCATTCACAATGCCTTGAGTCATATTTTCAATCAATCCCTGGAATCCAAATGGTTGCATGTTCAACCCCTTACAATGCCAAGGGCTTGATGAAAGCTGCAATCCGAAGTGAGAACCCGGTCATACTTTTTGAGCATGTCTTGCTTTACAACCTCAAGGAGAGAATCCCAGATGAAGAATACATTTGCAATCTTGAGGAAGCTGAGATGGTTAGGCCTGGAGAGCATGTCACTAACTTAACCTACTCCCGGATGAGATATCATGTGATGCAGGCTGCCAAAACTTTAGTGAACAAGGGATATGATCCCGAAGTAATTGATATCAGATCATTGAAACCATTTGATCTTCACACGATTGGAAATTCTGTGAAGAAGACACATCGTGTTATGATTGTGGAGGAATGCATGAGAACTGGTGGAATTGGTGCTAGCTTGACTGCAGCTATCACTGAAAATTTCCATGACTATTTGGATGCCCCAATTGTGTGCTTGTCTTCACAAGATGTGCCAACTCCTTATGCAGGGACATTGGAGGAATGGACAGTGGTTCAACCTGCCCAGATTGTGACAGCAGTTGAGCAGCTGTGCCAGAAGTTACAGTAGCATGAATAGTCCTTGCTATTGTAGAAGAGCGGCAGCTATTCTCCATTTTTGTTCTCAGCTTTGTTCGAAATTGTTATTTAATACACTTTGTTGAGATGCCTGCCAAGTTGAGGTTTTTAGTTTGTTCTTTTGGAAGCAAATACCATGCCATTAGTTGCAGCAGGTAGATATGTGGAATTGTTATCTCTACACCTAGGCTTCTTTATCAAGATAAAGTTACGTAACTACAGCCTAATTTGTTATGTGTAATGTTAGATGCGATCTCAGTTGCATGTGGGTATTAAAAGCAAGAGAGTCCCATTTGGGCCTTTTACTTTTGCAGTGTTTTGTAGCTTCTTCTACCCTTTAGGTTTCTCATTTTTTTGTTTGCTTAGAAAATTTATTTTCCATGTAGTTGTGATGGCTTGAGACAGAAACCCGAGAACGGAAATAAGAAAGGTACATGAAAATGGGAGGAGAAGAGGAATCCCATTTACTGGAAATCAGCTGTAGGAAGTAGAAGAGCTACTTGTGCACTACATTCAGACCTCATCTCTTCTTTGCCTGGTATAATTTCTCTATTAAGAGAGGGAGAATATTTCAGCTTGTGGTTTCAGCTCGCAGTTATTATTCTAGGCCCTCTATAATCAACAGAAAATCCAATCTGGGATGCTAAGGATTTTTTGAGCTGCTAGCTGAACTTATAGGTAAACAGGTCGCGTCTGGAAAGCATGAGATGACGAAAGAAAAGAGTGCAACATCTGAAATAAATAGGTAAATGATAAACATTACTAACAGCTGATGTAAGTAGATTAGGATCGAGCACAGGTCGACTGCAATTTGTTTCATGAGAACTCATCGTTTACATGGTGGATATACACTACGCCATTATACAGTTTTACCGACGGAATTAATCTGTCGGTATAAGAAACACAAACCGTCGGTAAAATTATTACCGGCGGTATCTCTGACGGATTTATTCTGTCGGAGTCATGAGCGTTGGTAATTCTAATTCCGTCGCCATTTTTGTCGGTAATAAAAAAAACAATACCGATGGAAATACCGACGGAATTACAGACGGATCAGCGCGCCAAAAAAAATTCCCGCCACCAAGTTACCTACAGAATATTTCCGTCTGTAAAATTTAACGGTAATTACCGACGGATATTCCGTCGGTAAAAGACTCGGTAATTTCGACGGAATTTCCATCGGTGATTGTGGCACGGCCGTAAATATTGTAAACGATACTACAATACCGACAAACACATTCTCTCTATAAATCCGTCGATATAAATTTAAAATATTTTTTTAAAAAATTATTTATTAACAGTTAAAAAACTTATAACCAAATAAATTTTCATTAGACATTAAAAATGTAAAATTAATGTTAAATAATATTCATCGAAATATTCATTACAAATTTAATGTTTTAAAAAAACAAAATTAAACTAATTAAAATAGCGGCGGAGCTGGAGGAGGAGGAGGAGGAGGCTGGTTGTTGCCGGGACTGTACGACCAAAAAGAAGCAGCACATGGATCATCACCCATCTTTGATCTAATCTCCATGACCATTTGATGGAGCTGAGCATAATCTTCGAGAGGCGCTCATATTGTTGTTTCAAGGCTAAAAACTCCTCTGACTGGGTGCTTGATATTGATGGAGAGCTCCCAACGGTTGAGACACTACGGGCCGACCGTAATTTTTCGGCCGTCGTGTTGGAGAGCCCGTAGACCCGATTTTTATCAGGTCCACCAGACGATCCGACCTCCATCCACAAATCCGGATCGAAATCTGGTTAGGTCAAAGGATCGTCCCCATATCTCTCTCTCAACCGGTTATTATAGGTCTCCTGAATTTGTTTTTTAAAAAATCATCATATTCAATTCAAGAAAATAATAACTTATGAAATAATTTGATTGATCGAACATACCACAAAATGCTGAGCACGGTTGTCCACGTACTGCTGCATCCCTTTTTGGCGGTCTTGACTCCGCAGGTGCGTCTCTACAAATAGCTCCATTGGACTCGGCTCACGTCCAAGAGACGTAGCCTGTAAGGAAAAAAAAGATTGCAAGTTAAATATATTTATAAGCAACAACAAATTAATTAACGATATATTTCATTTAAAATAATCTTACCATCCGCTTCGCATGTGCGCTGAACAGGAAGGAGCCGCCGGTGTGCGTGGTCACCGAACCATGAATTTCCCGGTTCTGGTTGACGGCTCCGGATTGTGAGCGCCGTGAGAACCGCTCAGACGTCACGTGCTCAATATATGCCGTCCATATATCTCCTGAGATGAATGGCGGTTTAAATTCCCACCAAACTGCCACCTCATTCCAGCCTTCAAGATCGTTGTCCCTCACATATCTTTTCGCCTTTTTTCGAGTGTCATACCAAAAATCATGCAACCTACATCCATAGTAACTAATTAGAATTTAGAACATAAAATTATAAATAAAAAATAAATATTATTTTCGATGTTACCTCCCCAATACTCTCCTGACAACATTGTTGTCCGCGCTATCCTACTCAAATTTATTTTGTATATATAAATAATTCATTGAAAATAAAAATAGTACAAGATATAAAATTACAAAAATTATTTATTAAAAATAAACTGGAAATTAAAAATTAACACCTACCTGAAATCACCGAAACCAGGCATCGATATTAGGTCTCCACTCAGGATGTCTGGAGACCTGACTCCATTGAAACAATGGAATCTCCATCGACGATTTCATTGCCAATGTAATTGTCTTGACAGTCTCAATGTTTGTGAACCTGAAATTAAATAATAAAAAATTAATTATTTGTTCATAAATTATGTTATAAGTATTAAAAAAAAACTAAAACCTAAACAAACTTACATTGAGAGGTCATCCTTCCATTGTGCCTGGTACTTGCGGGTGAATTGACCTCGCTGTGAAGGCACGCCGCTTCTGCGCTGTGAAACCGCGGAAGAAGAGGAAGCATCACACGGTGGCGCAAATGCATCACCGTGATCAGCACCTAAGGAGATGTCCTCCTCGCTGCTAGAAGAACTATGTGCAATCGTCTGCTGACGACGTGCTGTAGATTTCATTCGACGCATCTACACAAATGTATATGAATTATTACATAAATTAACTTTAATTATTTTTTAAAAAAATTCAGCAGCACCTCCTTTATACTAGAGACTATCCACAGTTTTCAAACCTGCAATATTTACAATAACCACAATCCATATAATCTCCATCAAAATCATATATACAACCTAATATCATTAGGAATTCAATCATTAATAAAAATTCAGCAGCACCTCCCCTATACTAGAGACTACCCACAGTTTTCAAACCTGCAATCTTTACAATAACCACAATCCATATAATCTCCATCAACATCATATATACAACCTAATATCTATACCAATTCAACAATAATAATTATTCCAATACAAACAATAATATCCTAAAATTAATATAAACTAATTAAATTTAATTCTATATTTCAATTCACATTTATAACATAAATTCAACAATAACAATTATTCCAATACAAACAATCATATCCTAAAATTAATATAAATTAATTAAATTTAATTCTATATTTCAATTCACATTTATAACATAAATTCAACAATAACAATTATTCCAATACAAACAATAATATCCTAAAATTAATATAAACTAATTAAATTTAATTCTATATATCAATTCACATTTATAACATAAATTCAACAATAACAATTATTTCAATACAAACAATCATATCCTAAAATTAATATAAATTAATTAAATTTAATTCTATATTTCAATTCACATTTATAACATAAATTCAACAATAACAATTATTCAAATAAAAACAATAATATCCTAAAATTAATATAAACTAATTAAATTTAATTTTATATTTCAATAACACTAAACAAAACATCCTAAATACAAAACAAACAATACACAAAACTAAAAAAACAATACATTAATTCAAAATAAATTTTGGAATAAAAAATCCTTACCTTAATAGTGTTGATTTTTAGATTTTATCTATAAAAATACACAAAACAAAGAACACCAAAAAATAATGATAATTAAAATAAAAAAAAATACAATTATAAAGAAAAACCATTACATACCTTTTAATATGTTGAAAACTACCACCAAAACAATCAAATCTCTTCCAAAACTTAAACTAAAAACGGAGAGGAGAAGAAATAGAGATGAGAGCCAAGAGAAAAAATGAACCAAATGGGGAGGGGGGGAGGTGGGGGGTTTTATATGCCAATATTTCCGTCGGAATTACCGACGGAACATTAATTGTTGTCGGTGGCATTAATTTCGGTCGGTAATTCCGACGGGAAATAAATTGAAATGCGCACCAAAAATTTTGAAAATGCTGCCTTTTGTTTTTATCCGTCGGTAATTCCGTCGGAAATTACCGTTGAAAATTGTGCCGCCAACAATTCCGTCGGTAATAGTGCCTCTGACAGGCGTGCGCTTCGGGATGTGTGATTTTCGTCGGTGAGTCCGTCGGAAATTGTGGCACAAGCCCGTAATTTTTTTCCAACTCTTTGTGAAATACCGACAGCACTATTCTGTCGGTGTTACCATCGATAAAACAGTCAATATTTATGCGGCTTCTACATGAATTTTCTTCTATCCTCCTGCACACTTAGATCACACACATCACAATAACTTAGTCAGAATTTTACGTTATAAAAAAGAAGGTTTAACAGCATGTTTAGTCAGAATTTTTATCTTCGTCCTCAATTGAATTGTTATCATCCGCTTCATCGCGCTCTTCAATGTGGTTATCATCTTCTTCATCAACATTCTGTACTGCACTAGTAGAGCTCAAAACGACATTCAACTCCCCTGTGTCAACATCAACAAGACTATCATCGAAAACATGAAAATTTGAATTTTCTTCTAAGTCAATCGAAGGAGCAACTCGGTATGGTTTAACCAACTCACTAGCTTGAAAGACTTCATCTATCACACTTGTGTCTTCGTTCTCATCCTGAACAACCTCGACACGACCCCTGGGTTTTGTTTTTAAAACGGATAACCAATCAACTCTTGATCGGTCCCTTCTAAAGGAAGGAGTGTATGTGTAATAAACTTGTTGGCATTGCTTTGCGAAAACAAAGACGTCGTTTACGTTGCGGTGTCTAGCTTTTGAGTTGATTTCAACAAGACCATAGTGAGTTATGTTATACCAATAGCATTTGAATAAAAACACTCTATTCTGCTCGCTATGATATTGCAGTTCCATGACCTCTTCCAATCTACCGTAGTTGTCAACTTCAAACTCACTAGAAGTCGATCCCTTAATACAAACACCGTTGTTGTATGTCTTTCTTCCATGCCCATATTCTTCAATATGAAAGATATATCCATTGACAAAATACCTGTTATAGCACTTGACTTTTCTTTCAGGGCCCAGGCTTAGTAAAGACAGTGAAATAGTAACACTAACTCCCATTTGATAAACCTTGTATATTAAATACAACAATAATCAATAAACAGATATTATGTAATAAATATTTTCGTATAGTGAATTACATTGCAAGAGATTATGAGTTTGTGATAGGACTTACATATGTTCTAAACCATATGGCAAATTGTTCATTTTGTAATTGAAAGATCTGGGATTCGGTCAGCTATGAGTTATTGGACAGTAAGTATCGTCGATGTTGCCTGCAAGGTTATTTCAAATTATATGAGTTTATGGTATCACAAAACATAAATAGTACACTCTTGACAAAGTTTATGTCGAACATCTACTTACTTAATAAAAGGTCTCAGCTCATCACAGTTAAATAGGATATAATTGTGTGCTTGTTTGAACTCTATTTCAGACAAATATCTTCCCCTCACGGCTTTTTTAGGTGTGGGTTATCCAGGATTAGAGAATATTGACAAGTTCCCACTTGAAGGCACTTCACCACCATCATCATGCCGTGGAACACGGTTGATCCTCGTTCTCAAATAAGGTTCGAAATAGTATGAGATAAATATTGAGATCTCCTCAACAATATAGGCCTCACATATTGACGCCTCAACATGCGCCTTGTTCTTAACCTTTTTTTTTTTAAGATTGAACAAGTACCTACACACACACACACACACACACACACACTTCGCTTCCAATAAGGAAGCTCCCAAAATATACTTCGCTTCACCCAGTTATGGGTCAAACCAAAACCAGGAAACTTCTGCTTACCTGATTGGAGACCAAACACCATGTCACCATACTCTGAAACAACATCAAGCAATTCTTCACCGGAAAGACGCGGGGGTGCAACATCCTTTTCAACTCTGCCAATAAAGAAATCATTCTTATTCTTCCTGTACCTGTGATTCGACGGCAAGAAGCGACAGTGACAGTTAAAAAAAGAAGCTTTACCCCCGTTTGTTAGCGTGAATGCCTTGTTGTTCTCCATATAGTATGGACATGCTAGCTTTTCATGCATGCTCCAACTAGAAACCATTCTATAAGCTGGGAAATCATTGATAGTCCACATCAAAGCTGCTCTCATAACAAAATTATGTTTCCTCGAGATGTCATAAGTCAAAGCTCCAGAGGACCACAATTGCGTCAACTCATCAATCAACGGACGAAGACAAACATCTATATTCCGACCTAGACTGCTCGGACCTGGTATAACCATAGATAGAAACATGAACTTCGGCCTCATACACATCCCCGGTGGCAAGTTATAAACCGTCAGTATGACCGGCCAACAAGAATAAGGAGCAGTAAATGACCCGAATGGGTTGAATCCGTCTGTACATAACCCAAGACGCACGTTCCTTGATTCAGCTGAAAAGTGAGGATGCACACTGTTAAAGTGTTTCCAGGCTTCACCGTCAGAAGGATGCACCATCACTCCATCAACCGCATGATGTGATTGGTACCATGTCATGTGCTCAGCAGTCCTTGTTGACATGAATAACCTCTGCAGTTTAGGTGTGATTGGGAAGTATCTAAGTTTTTTATATGCCACGAGAGTCTTTACTCTTCTAGTTCTGGGTTTGTAACGCGAATGCCCACATGTCATGCACTTGGTCAGCTCATCATTTTCAAGGTAGTATAACACGCAGAAGTTAGGGTACATGTCAATTTTTTGGTATTCTAAACCGAAGGGTTTCATCATGAACTTGGCAGCATAGAAGTTCTCTTTCAGCCTGTTCCCCTCAGGTAAAATGCTTCTCGCCCATTTGATAATCTTGTCATAACCGGCCTCACTCAACCCGTGATCTGACTTGATGGTGAACACCTGTGTTACGACCGATAATTTATTGTGGTTCGTGCAGCCATCCCATAATGGCTCGTCAGAATCTTTCAACAGATCAAAAAACCTTGCTGCATCTGCATTAGGTTCTTCTTCTATGTTTGGAAATTCACTGGCATTACCTTCACCTCATTGCATCCATAACCATATTCCTGTAAGGATTACTGTTTTCATTTCCAACTTCATGCATGTTGCTAGCACTAGAAGTTTACCCGACCACCCTTTCAACCATGCTCTCATTAGGAACAAATAGTTCTCCGTGTGCATACCAACACAGGTAGTCCTGCATGAACCCTTTGGTTAGAAGATGCATCGTTACAACATCTTGATGCATAAACTTTAAATTTTTACACTTCTTGCATAGACACCTAATACCGCCATCAGTAAAATTCCTCGGGATAGATGTTGCGAAATTAATAAAACCCTGAACACCTTTACAATAATCCATCCTCCGCAATCCTTGGGGTGAGTCCCGATACATCCATGAATGATTATCCATGACTTCTATTGAATCTTTATAAAACATAAAAAAAAATATTGGTTTCTTATGTTAAATATTCACTATCAATTATCCAACAAACTAAAAAAACACTTATGTTAAATATTCATTATCAATTATCAACTATCAATGTTCATATATATAAATTTATACATATATAAATTTACAGAAATCACAACTTCGCAATAGAATTGATAACAATTAAAACATACCCGTTAAACAAGCTATAATATAATTCGATGTAATTCAAACAAAATTTCAACAATTTACAAACAAATATAATTTGATAAAATCTAAAACAAACTATAACAACTACAAAATTATACATTCATACAACAAGTTTCTTTAACAAAATAAATATACTAGAAAAACAATAAAATTCACATTTAAAAGTTAAAACTAAAAAGGATAGATTTACTTACAAAAAATGATAAAATCCATAAGAATTAACGGATGTTGTGACCACGTACAAAAGTATAAGAAACTTGAGTGCTAGCTTGTGTTGAGAAGAAGGGAGAGTTGAGATGGGTGGTTGGCTGCAGTTTGGGAGGGGAGAGGTGGGATGGGGAAGAAGAAGGGGAAGAAGAAGGAGAAATAGAGGAAGAGAGAGTGTCGGCAGAGGCAGTATATACTGGCGTTTACCGACAGAATCACCGACGGAAATATTCCGTCGGTGATTTCGCCGGTGTTAACGACACGTCCCTACTTGGTTGTCTGGGTTTGAATCCCTCGGTATTTCCGTCGGTAAATTCGTTTGAAAAAATCCACATCATCCCGCCGTTGCAATTTTAAAAAAAAATTTCTTGCCGCCAGTATATATCGATGGAATTATTCTGTCGGTATATACCGGCGGCATTGCTGACGGTGTTTTTCCGTCGGCTAATTCCGACAGATTTTGAGACGAAATTATTTCCGTCGGTAAAAATTACCGACGGAAAATTTCCGTCGGTAATTCCATTGGTGTTATCCGATTTTCTGGTAGTGATATGGCATCATTTCTGAGATAACTTACCAGAAGATTCTATAGGTATTTTTCTATATTAGGATAAACTTTGAGGTTAATTAAAGTTCGGAAAGGACTTGCGTTATAGATCATAACATGATATACGAATTTTGTTACTTACTTCCTTTTGACTTGTAGATTTTCTATTTAGCAATGATCTTTTTCCTACAAGGATATGACAACTGTTTTGAGAATTTTCTAGTTCTACAAGAATCTTTAATGGAATGCAATATAGTTTTTAAACGTTACAAATATTTATTAATGTTCTAAAATTCTTTTTTTACAAAGATTCCTTATTCATCCTAAGTATACAAGGAAAGAAGAACCAAAGGTATTTAATGACAATTTGATTAACTTATTTTGGGGAGTTTTCTAATCCCACAAGGAAGATTAAAGAAAGGCAATAAGAATTTTCATGTTTTGAAAAGATTATTTAAAGTTACAATTAATTATTCTAAAACCCAAATTTCCTTCTTAGATCGAATAATTGATTCTTTATCAAAACCTGGCTAAGGCTATAAGCTATCGATCACTAGATTAAGAAGGCAATATTATTCTATTATGTTGCAGCTAGTTTGAAACTTTAGTTGGAAAACTTTAAGAGAGAGAAGTTTGGATTTCCTTAGCATCATCACAAGTACTCATTGATCCATCAATTTTTTGACTTTCCAAACATATGAAGAAACACATCCATAATCAAGACTTAAAGCAAAGAAGAAAGAGAAAAACAAAGACAATTTAATTAATAAGGGTAGCTTGCTGATGGTGTTCGTAAAACAGTTGATGTGTTGATCTAAAGATGCATGAATGAAGTCGTCAAATTGATCCTTCAAATCCTTAAAAAATGAAATTTCCTCAATTCTTCTTCTCTCTTGTGTTAAAGTATAATTTGTAATTCTCAATGTCATTTATTGTTAGCTTTTATGGCTTTATATTCTTTTGGTTTTTCCTAGATTGTGGGAGTAAGTGCTCCTAGATTTCATTAATTTAGTTCTTGTTATATAGGCCTCTCTATTCTATTTATGAAGCAATCAGATCAAAAGAATAATATAAAAAACATTTATGGTATTGAGTTGTAGCTCTACCATTTATCAGTCCATTTCTTCTTTCTTCTGCCTCTACAGTTTGTTTCTAACAAATTTGGTATCAGAACAAGATTTTTTCTTTATGGCTTCTTCTTCTAGTGTTTCTACTTTTTCCTATACAACTATGTAGATTCCTATTTTTGATGAAGAATATTATGAATACTAGAGTTCTTAGATGGAGATTATCTTTATTTTATAAGACTTATGGACATTAGTTGATGAGGGGTTTGCAGAACCATCCTAGATAGGATCTTTTGCATCCTGGTTAGAAGAAGATGTGAAGGAATATAAGCAGAATGTGCAAAGAAATGCAATTGCCTTTAGAATAATTCAGTAGAGAGTAAGCAAATCAATCTATCCTAAGATTTTCCCTATTAAGAAGGCAAGAGAAGGATGAGAGATTTTGAGAAATGAATTCCAGGGTTTTCAGAAAAGCTATCTCTATTCGTCTGTAGAATCTATTTAGAGAATTTGAAAATATTACAATGAAGTATAATGAATTGGTTAAAGATTTCTCTTCTAGAACCACTAAAATCATCAAGCAAATCAAAATTTATGGAGACAATATTTCTAATAAAAGAGTTATAGAGAAGATACTTAAAACCGCGTAGCAGAGAGAGGTTTCGTAAGAAGATTGGCTAGTTGGTCATGATTGGACAGAAAATTGACACACAATTTGTTTTGTGCAACAAGGTCCTTAACAAAATGGAAATCAATCTTTATGTGTTTTGTATGAGCATGAAAGACCAGATTTGAAGATAGATAAGTAGCGCCAATATTATAATACCAAAGACTGGGATATTGAGAAAATCACATATCAAGTTTTGAAGCCAAGGATTGTAACCATTATAGTTTAGCAGCGATGTCTGTGAGAGCTTTGTACTTTGTCTCTGTACTGCTACGAGAAACTGTAGCTTGTTGTTTAATATGCCAATAGATTAAATTAGATCCAAGAAATACACAATAGACACCAATCAATTGGCGAGTATATGTGTCTCCTGCCCAATCCGTATATGAAAAGGCTTGAAATGTGAAGGAACATGTGCAAGATAAGAACAAACCAAAGGAAATGGAATGCTTGAGATAACATAGTATTCGTTTAACACACTATCAGTGAGAGTTCTCCAGTTGATGCATGAATTTACTGACGAGATGGACTGAGAAAGTAATATCAAGATGAGTAAGGGATAGATAGTGAAGTCCCCTAACAATGCTTCCTTATATAAATGGATCCTGAAAAGTTATAGTATCAGTGGCAGTCAAAGACACATTGGTGGACATGGGTGTTTGACCATAAAAATTTGAACATATAGTTGTTGTTATTGAAGAAATAAAAGATCTGCTAAGACTTTCAATTCATGAATTGATGGGATCTTTTGAAGTGCATGAACAAAGAGTAAACCAATATAGCAAGCAACCAATGAAGTAGGCTTTTCAAATCAAAGCTAATTTTTTTAATAGGAAGGCAACAAGATTTCATCAAGATTAAAGAGGAGGAAGATCATGTTTCATAAAAGAAACATATGGAAGAGCAAGTGAAAGTTAGAATCACAGTAGAGGCAGAAGTAGAAGTTGAGAAAAAAGGATGAGCAGATTTGTAGTAAATAGGAGGTAGCAATTCATATTGTACTATTGCAAGAGAACTGGTCATGAAACTCGAGATTGTTTCTTCAAATGTACTAGATGTAAAAATTCTTCTCATTCTAACAGAAACTGTTGGCATAAAGATAAGGCAGATGACAATAGAGAAAATAATGTAGCAATTTTTTCAAAGGAAGAAGATTAGTTGTTCTATTCCTGCAAAAATGTAGAACATAAAGGAGAAGAAATTTGGTATCTTGATAGTGGTTGTAGTCATCACATCACTGATAATCGCTTAAACTTTGAAACTCTTGATGAAGGATTTTCTTCTCATATTGAACTTGGTGACAACAAAAGGGTGGAAATCAAATGAAGAGGTGATGTTGTGATCCACTCAAATAAAGGTAATAAAAAATGTATCTATGATGTGTTTTACTCTCCTAGAATTGGTCAAAATTTATTAAGTGTAGTATAAATAATGAGAAGAGGTTATAAGCTGAGTTTTTATGAAAAACAATGTGAGATTTATAATAATAAGACAAATTAGAGAATAGTTGTTGTCAAGATGAGTTCTAATAATATTTTTCCTTTTAACATTAAATCACTTCACAATGCTGCTATGAGAAGTGAACATATTGATGAATCTCGTCTTTGGCATTTAAGATATGATCATCTAAATTACAATGGCTTGCAATTGTTAAAGTAGAAGAATAAAGTTTCTAGTCTTCCTTCTATCCAGAACCAAGCTGGGATCTATGAAGGATGTGTGCATTAAAAAATACATCGTTTTCATTTTCCAAAGACTGCTTGGAGAGCCAATGCACCTCTTGAATTAGTTTATGCAGATATTTGTGGCGCTACTCGAACTCCATCCATGAGTAACAAGAGATACTTCTTACCCTTTGTTGATGATTATTCTAGAATGATTTGGATTTATTTTCTTGATAAGAAATTAAAAGCTTTCCTTGTTTTTCTGCAATTTAAAGCTCTTTTAGAAAAGCAAAGTGGGTGCTAGATGAAGACTCTAAGGACAGATCATGAAGGAGAGTTTATTTACAAGCCTTTTCTTGATTATTACAGAGAGAATGGGATTCAAAGGCAATTTACTGTCTGACATACTCCTCAGTATAATGGAGTTGTAGAAAGAAAGAATAAAACTATTGAAGAAATACAAGAAGCATGCTAAAAGGGAAATGACTTCCTAATAAATTTTGGGTTGAAGCTGTCAACACTGCAACTTAAATTCTCAATAGATCTCCAACAAAGGCAGTCCGGAATCAAATTCCATTTGAAGCATGGCATAAACAAAAGCCTGATGTAAGTCATCTTAAAGTATTTGACAATATTGCTTATGCTCTTATTCCTTCTCAAAGTAGAGACAAGTTTGATAAGAAAGGGAAGAAATTTATCTTTATTGGCTATAATGATGAATCAAAAGGCTTTCGACTTTTCAATCCTAAAAAGGATCAGTTACTTCTATCTAGCGATGTTATTTTTGATGAATCTGTTGCTTGGAAATGAGAAGATTCAGTCAATCCAAAATTAGCAATACAAGAGTTATTTCAAGCTCCAAAGCAGTCTGATTCCAATTCTCAAGATAGAACTTGTTCAAATTCTCAGAATGGAGGAAGCTCATAAACTTCTAATGACAAATCAGACTTAGAATCTCCTTTAAAGAGGATTCGTCCATTAACTGACATTTACAACTCTTGTCATGTTGCTTTCTTTTCAGTTGAACCTCAGAATTTTGAAGAAGTAGTAAGAAGGAAAAATGAAAGAAAGCTATGAATGGGTGGATGACAAGTATTGAAAAGAATCAAATATGGAAGTTAGTTGATCTACCAAAAAAAAAAGCCAGTGAGGTTAAAATGGGTGTTTAAGATCAAATATAATGAAGATGATAATATTCAGAAGCATAAGGCTAGAATTGTTACTAAAGGTTACTCTCAGCAGCCTAAAGTTGATTTTACAAAAACTTTTATGCCTGTTGTAAGAATGGGATCTATCACATTAGTTCTTGTCTTATCTGCACAACTTCAATTTCAGGTTTTTCAACTTGATGTTAAGACAACATTTCTTAATGGAGAATTGCAAGATAAAGTCTATGTTTAGCAGCCCCAAAGATATGAATTAAAAGAAAAAGAAGAAAAAGTCTACAGACTTTATAAGGCTCTTTATGGATTAAAATAGGCTCCAAAAGCATGGAACAACAAAGTTAATTTCTATTTTTATCAGTATGGATTTGAAAGAAGTCAATCTGAACCATCTCTTTATGTAAAGACAAAGGGAGAAGACTTTCTAATGGCCTGTCTCTGTGTTGATGATCTAATGTATGTAGGAACCAGTAAAGATATGGTTGCAGGATTCAAGACTACTATGATGAAAGAATTCGAGATGACAAATCTTGGTTTGATGAGATATTTTCTCGACATTCAAGTGAACTCATTTTTAGGGAAAATCTTTATTTCGCAAGAAAAGTATGTTACAGATCTTTTAAAGAAGTTCAACACGTCAGAGTGTAAACCAGTGGCATCTCCAATGGTAGTAAATGAGAAATTACAATAGAGAGAAATTACAATAGAATGATCGTGCAGCGAGTGTGGATTCAAAAAATTTTAGAAGTCTTGTTGGATCTTTAATCTACCTCACAAATTCAAGACTTGATATACTATTCTTTGTTAGTATTATCTCCAACTTTATGGAGAATCCTAGCAGACTTGATATGCTATTGTTTGTTAGATATCACAAAATTCTTTTTGTAGCAACAAAAAGGATTCTGTGATATCTTCAAGGAATCAAAGATCATGGAATCCTGTACAAGAAACTAGATGACAACATGTTGATTGGTTATTCTACAGTAATTGAGCTGGAAGCCTTAATGATAGAAAGAATATATCTGGATATGTGTTCTGCCTAGGAATAAATATAATCTTTTGGTGTTCAAGGAAGCATAATTCTATTACTGCAAATGAAGTCGTTTGCTATAGAGGCAATCTGATTTGCAGCAAAATGATCTTGATCCTACCGTTATATTATGTGATAAATAAGCAAGAGTGAGTTTTTCTTTATTTCGTTCTTGTGTTGTGTGTACAATAAATAATTGGGAGGCTACGTTTCTTCTGCAAGAATATTTGTGTGGCGTGGGTAGTACGTTAGAGACATTTTATATTACTATGTAGTGATTTCAGCTTCAAATATTTAGTATTGTGAAAAAAAAATATTTTTTAAAAAATATAAATTGTATTATAATTAATATTTTAAGAAAAAAATTTCAAAAACATAACCTGTATTGATTAACCCAAACCTTCAAAATTATAATTAAAATAAAACACAATTTCAACCTTATCACACCACATCCTTAAACAAACCCTTATCACACCACATCTTTCCATCAAGATTTTTTAACTGGTTACATTTTACAGCCACCTATGTGAATTTACAAGGAATTTTACTTTACACTAGTTATTTTACCCTTCATTGTCGCATGGCTATTTTCTAAGTAAGATTTTATTTAATTTTACAGCAATTAAAATAAATATTTATAAAAGTTTAAAAGATTTAAATTCAGAAGGAGAAAATGTATTTCTCAAGTTAAAATCTTTTTTTTTTATACAGCTCTTTTTTATTTTGACAAAACAAGTCTTCTTATTTTATGAATAATGTGGTTTTTAAATAAAAACTCAAGGTAATTAAAATAAATATTTACAAAAATTTTAATTCATGACTTGTCCTTTTTAAAAGTGAATATTTTTTTTAGTTCAATTTTAGACCAAAATAAATAACCAAATCAATTTTTTTTCCAAAGTTTTGAACCAATTCAAAGCAAAACTAGTTTAAATCGATCAATTTTGACTTAGTTTGGTTTAGTTTTTTCCTTTTAATATCAGTAAAATCTCATTACTTTATTTAGAGTTTTTTTTTTTTAAATTGGACTTGGTTTTCTAATGGGTTTTTTTTTTTTTAATGGACCTCATTTATTTTCAATTTTTTAGGTTTTCTACTTTATATATATATATATATATATATATATATATATATTGGAGACTTTCAAGCCCATAAATTTTTTCTTCTCATCATCTTTATATCTTTTATATAACATTATTACTCCATTTGTATAGAGGATCAAATTTAGAATTACAACACAAATATCATCATTCACAAGGTTTAAAGTCATTTTTTCATCAACCTGTCCAGGGCATTATTCTCTCATTAACACCTATATATGAAGAAAAAAAAAAACATTAAACAAGATTCAATAGTAGGCTTTGAAAATAGAATATAACTTCCTACACCTACCAGCCAAAATAGCAGGGATTGATAATAAATAGCTAACTTAAAATGTTGAAAAAAGCCTAGCATCTGAAACAAACCTGGAGTTTCAAATATCCCACGACCTGCAGATTTTTTTTTTCTAACCAAATCCCTAGAAGTATATGAGTTGTGCTATATAACAAGGTGAAAATAAGGAGAAGAGATATACAGAAGAGTATTATTTTTTAAGAAGATACAATTTTTTACTGTTACATCATATATATATATATATATATATATATATATATATATATATATATATATAAAAATTCATAGATTC
>Ga0325410_1002663_pt1 | contig 19982 bp, 17 predicted proteins | sample PopdelMetagenome_16_FD_206182 | JGI IMG/M metagenome (GOLD analysis project Ga0325410, IMG submission 206182) | Populus deltoides microbial communities from Bellville, Georgia, United States - Xylem-PdIQD-R3 | ecosystem: Host-associated > Plants > Phyllosphere > Stem > Wood/Secondary xylem... | reverse complement strand
ATCAAAAGTTACGACCCTTTAGAGCCGTTATTATGGTCAGGCGTGACTAGACCTCGTCTTCAATGAGTAGTGATTCCATAGCTACTCTAAGGAAAACGACATGCAGAAACTCCAGTAAAACTTTAAGTACGATCCAACGGTCGAAAAAAAAAGTTATGGCCCTTTGGAACCATTAATCTCGTCAAGCGTGACTTGACTTCCTCTTTAGTGAGTAGCGTCCATTGCTACTTCAAGAAAAACAACCTCCGAGAACTTTTGTAAAAATTTGATAGCGATCCAATGGTAGCATCAATTTTTATTGCTCTTTTAAGTTGTTATTCTAGTCAGGAATGACTAGATCTCCACTTCAGTGAGTAGCGATTGTATATATCCTCAAAAGAAAATGACCTCTGTAAACTCCTCTTAAACTTTAACCGCGATCCAACGGTAGCATCAAAAGTTATGGCTCTTTCGAACTCTTATTCTGGTCAGGCGTGACTAGACCTCTTCATTAGTGAGTAGCGCTGGAATCGCCACTCCAAGGAAAATGACCTCCAGAAACTCTATACACATTTAAATGTGATCCAATGGTAGGATCAAAAAGTTACCTGGCGCGGAGGAGGCGGTGCCTTGCTGGTCTGGCTGCTTCGATGGCGGTGTTGCGGTGGAGGCCGGTGGCGGTGTCGTGGCTCACGAACGGTAGCTCCAAGCAATGGCGAGACATCACTGTTCACTCCCCTTGGTGTTTCGTTTTGCTTTCTCTTCTCTTGTTGTCAAGCGTCTTCCCCTTCTGTATTCCCTTGTTTATTTCTCTCTCAAACCCTTCCCTGTTTCAACCCATCTTCTTTCCCCTCCTCTCTCTCTTTCATCTGCTTTCTTTTTCTTTTTCCTCCTCTCATCCTCCTCCTTTGCTGTTGGCGTTGAGTGGTATTTATAGGGCAAAGGGGAGCGAGGGCGTCCGTATCGCCGCCTTATCGTGCGCATGGGGAGCAGGGCCTTCCTGCCCTGCCACAGCGCCGGGCTAGGTGGCAAATGGGTGTGGATTGTAGGGTGTGACTTCGTTGGTTTCTCATTATGAGGGGGTGTGGGGCTTTGGGTTTTGGCAGAGCACGTGGCATGAAGAAGTAAAGAAGAAAAAAAACAAAAATTATATCTTCCCTCGCTGCACATCCAAGGGAAGAAGAAGAAGGAATAGTGTCGCTCAAAACGACACTGTTTTGTTCCCTTGTTTTAACATGAAACGACGTCGTTTTGGACAAAACGCGTCGTTTTATTTAAATAAAATATGGTGCCAAAACACATCAACTTCCAAATCAGTCCTCAATTTATCCTTTGTTCATTTGAGTCCTCAAATGCAATTTTGATTTTAAGAATCAATTCAATTGCATCCCTGCCAACTTCAATCGCCGGCCTTATAGTTGGCCACCTTTATCACTTTAGTCCTTGGTTTTGAATTTGTGCATTTTAACCCTCAATTGATTAATAAACTTCAAATTCCTTCAATTTGGTCCCTGATTCTGTCAATTTCAATCCCTCTATTTACACACCTTTTCCAGTTTGGTCCTTGTTTTGGATTTATGAAATGAAGTCCCTAATTGGCCACAAAACTTTAATATTCATGCAATTAAGCTCATGATTTGACCAAATCAACTCTTTAAAATTGTAATTTGACCCCTGAACTTTAATTTCTTCAAATTAAAGCCCAAATTGACTTAAAAATCAATTTTTCTTGCACTCAAACCCTCTATAAATTCAATTAAACCTTCAATAAAATCCAATTGAGTCTATAAACATCTAATTTTTTATTTTTCTCCTCAAATTGAATTTTATTTTCCAACAGGGCTCTTATCATTCAAGTATATATTTTCAAAATTTCAATCTTTGTATTTTTGAACCTCCTTAATCAATTTTTATGACCATTTTCAGAGCGCTCCAGCCTCCTACTATTATAATTTTTTCTAATTTCTTTCGACTATATATTTATCTATTTGTTTATTTATTTTTATTTTTTATTTTATATATATATATAATAAAAAATAAAAATAAATAAAATAAATAAATAAATAAATAAATATATATATATATATATATATATATTGTGCAGGGACCCAAAAATTGGTTACAACAGATGCCCTTTTTTTATAATACTTATGAAGCAGGGGTTTTGCGTAGTAAGTTTAATAAAGATAAACAAAACTGAACTTCTGAAACTGATCTTGTCGAAGCTTGATTGATCTAAAACTTTGTCTTTATAGCAATCCCCTTCAACTCGAAACTAACGATCAAAACTATGTTCAACTTAGTCATCTTGAGATCCCAGTCTGGCGATCTTATGAATTCTAACTTCGGTTAGATTAACCTGGAATTCCATCCGAGATCCCTTCTGGCAACCTTTTTTAACCAAAAATCTATATTTGTAGCTCGGCCAACCTGGAATCCCATCTGGCGATTCCCTTTAACCAAAGCTGAAATTGGTGTTGCGATTGTGTTAACTTGAGATCCCTTCTAGCGACCTCCTTTAACCAAAACCAAAAAATCTATGTTCGGAGCTCGGTCAACCTGGAATCCCATCTGGCAATTCTCTTTAACCAAAGCTAAAATTGGTGTTGCTGTTGGGTTAACCTGAGATCCCTTCTGACAACCTTCTTTAACCAAAACCAAAACGTCCATGTTTATAGCTCGGTCAACCTGGAATCCCATCTGGCAATTCCCTTTAACCAAAGCTGAAATCGGTGTTTGTTCTTCCGGATGAAAGGGTTTTAACCTTTCCTTTTCTTTTGAAAATTTCCTAATAGGTTCTTCTCACTTTATTATTGTTCTAGAATCAAAACCGTGATTCTTTGTTATCAACTCAATGATTCTTTCTATGTCCACAATCTTGTTGGATTACATTAAAGATTCCTCTTGTAACAATGCAAAAAAACATTCATGCAATGATTTATGATTAGATGTCATGCATGTATTCTTACCTGGTTTTGAAACATAGGTCCCGTCATTTTCTTCTATTTCATGAAACTCTCTCTTGACATGAGCTTGTTTTTGAAGTCGTATGCTGGATTTGTTTTTCGTGCTGCCTCTTTTTACCCATCATATCTTTGAGAAGAAGTCTTCGACTTTTTACATGTAACTTTTTCAAAAATGTATGATTTGTCATTGCCTTCTTTGTCATGCTCTTATCAAATGCTTTTAGCTTATCTTTTTCAAATCTATAAGGGACCATCAATAATAAACTCTTTAGAGAGTGAAGGGATAACAAAAAACAATTTTTTCTCATTTAAAAAAAATGCACATTTCAAGCAAGGCCCTCCTCAGCTTTTGCTTGACTGGTTTACAACCTTCTTCCAACGGTATCTTGTGTACTACAATATTTGTATCCAAGCCAGGCATATCTTTATAGGACCAAGCAAAAACATCTGAATATTCTTGTAGTAGGGCGATCATTTCCGTCCTTTGTTTAGAAGTAATTAAGGTACCTATTTTCAACTCTTTCCTGAGCTGATCACCGCCCATATTTATGGTTTCGAGTGCCTCTGCGGCGGGCTTCCAAGTCTATTCACGTTGTTCCACTAGCTTTGTGAATTCACTGATATTGCTTTCATCCCACTCTTCTTCTTTTATAGCTATTACATGTTCGTTCAAGTTTGGCCATTTATTCTTGATGCTAAGTATATGTGATGTTGTAGGAGATCCACTTTCAGAATCCCTGAAAGTGGGAAGTGTTTGGTGTAAATGCATAACAAAATAATTTTGAAAAGTGCATGATCTCATCATTTATTTAAAGAAAAGGTAGGCTCAATGACAAACACAAAATCTAGTTGACATCATGAGCCTTGATTGTCAACTAGAGAAAATAAAAGCAAACAAAAGCATGTTAAGGCAAACAAAGTTGGTTTACATTTTGAAAACTACTGGAGCTTCTTAGGTCACCCAATTCTGAAACTTCTCACCCTGAGCCAACTTGCGCACAAAGGTCTTGTCAGAGACTTCTTCTAGTGTGTGGATAGTCAGTTGTGGCAGTGCTTCATCTTCTTTCCCCACCCGTGTTTTCTTGTCACCTCCTTCGACCTTACCCTCTTTCATGGTGTTCACATTCATCATTGACAATTCCTGACCAAGGTTTTCCAAACCTTTATCAGGTTGCATTACGTATGTAGCCTTTGGGAACGAAACCCTAAGGGGAAGGATTTCCAGCTCTTCCAATTCAGGTTCCCTTCCCTCAATCTTGACCCTTCTTTTTTGCTTTCTCTTACCAGCAGCCCATTGATAATCCTCCTTTTTAGGCATATACCCGAGCCCAAATCTTTGATCAACATGTTTCATCTTTATGAGACTAGAACTTAATGGAATTTTGGTGATAGGGTTATACGGAGATGGAATTTCATGGTCTAAGAAGCATCTAGTTGCCATCCTTATTGCTTCTGAGATCTTTGGCCTTCTTAATATTATGTTCTCGGGAACCCAATCAGTGTTCACAATCTCGAAAGCATGGACATTCCCGTCCTTGCAGTCTGCGGCCTCAATGAAAGGTATGGCTATGTTTTTTTATCATAGATACTGTTTCTTTAGCTTTGACAGTTACTAACATCTCGTTCATGATATACTTCAAGCATCGGTGTAATGGTGAAGTTACCGCCCCGACTGCATGAATCCAAGGCCTTCCCAACAACATGCTATATGAATGGTGGATATCCATAATTTGTAGCGTTACTAGGAACATTTATGGTCCCACATATAGTTCCACCTCTAAAGTCCCAATTATCTGTTTGGGTGAGCCGTCATATGCTCTTGCCATCATGGTACTTGGCTTTATGTGAGATTCATCGACTGACATTTCTTTCAGCATGTGTTTTGGCAGCACATTAAGAGCCGAGTCATTATCGATGAGCACCTTTCCTATGAGGCAGTCTTTATAGGGGCTTGTTATGTCTAGTTCCTTCAGCACCTAGCTTATCTGTTGTGAAGTACAAATAATCAATCGCATGAATTCTCCCAACCAGATGCTCCATGGTTTTCTGCTCAATGTTTTGAGGCTCATAAGCCTCATTCAATACCTTTTGCAAGGCATTTCGATGCGGCTCGGAGCTGAGTATCAAAGCCATAAGGGAGATTCTGGCATGGGTCTTTTTTTAGTTCATCTACTATGCAATATTCACTGTGCTTTATCAACTTTAAAAATTCATTTGACTCTTCTTCAGTCATTGACTTATTAACCTTTAATTCCTAGTCAACATCTACCACCTCTTTGCCTTTTGCTTTCCTTAACTCTTCAGGTGTGAAGCATTGGCCACTTCGAGTTATCCCACTAATCTCAGTTCGGAATGAAGGAACAGTGACTTGGATGTTAGAGGTATAGACATAATTGTAAGGCATGACATTGTGATCAACTTTGGTGGCCCATTAACTGTTTGTTGGATCCTACATACCTTTGACAGCTTATCTTGGCCTTCCATCATACTCACTTCACGACTGCCCTCTATGGGTTCAATCCTCAACTCCATCATTATCAGCATTTTCACAATCCTTTCGTGAAACTCGATGCAATCCTCAATATGATGTCCCCTTCTTCTATGGAACTCACAATAATCACATCCCTCTATATGGCATTCAACATTTGTCTCTAGAATCTTGATTGTAACAACATGTCGTACAACTTCTTTATGGATACCTTTAACGCCTTACTTTGATTCCCGACTTCTATCATGCCCACTCCATTATTACTTGCGGCATAACTAAGCAATGGATTTGAATTGATGTTGGGTGTGTCTTCAAATGACCACCATCCTATCTTGATGAGCTCCAACAACCTCCTCTTCAAAACGTAGCACGTTTCAAGACTATGCCCAAGATTACCAACTTGTACCAGATGGGGAATGGTGGTTGAAGTAGTAATGCGGGGATAGGAGCTATGTGTCCAATGCTAAGTAGTTTGGCATACAAGTGTAAATCCCGAAAAAAAAAAGTATAAAAAAGCTTGATTAAATTAAAAGAAATAAACCCAAAAAACAGATCTGCAGATAACGTAAAGAAAGAAAAGAGGGAGTTTTATATTCATTTTTACAAATCAAGAGAGAAACACCAAAATTTCAAAAACCCATCCAAGATTAAGGGTTATAGGTAGAATAAACACTGGTGGGAAAATGATTAACAAGAGAAATTGAAGAATAAGAGAAGAGGGGAGGGCCGGCTGTCATTAGAAAGAAAAGGAGGGATCGAAACCTTGATTCGTACAGGGTAAGGTATTCTAAACCTACTTTAATGAGTCATTTCACATCGATTGTGAATTGATGCCTGGATGTTAATTTATAGATTTGAGTTCTTAGACTTAAATTGAGGAAAAAGTATGAGTTGATAAATTAAAGAACTTCATGTGTTGTATGTAAATGGAAAAATTGACGAATCTGAACAGTTTCGTCTCTCGACTTTCAGAGAAATTTCGTGTAGGAGGATGAAGGAATTAGGATCAGGTTCCTCATAGAAATTGTAGGTTTGGATGTTGACTAACTAATGAAATTGGTCTTGCTTAATTTAGAGTTATAGAACTCCAGCTATGGGTCACCAACCGAGATTGGGTCATGACAGACCCTATAGGGTAGGAGGTCTGGTTCGTTGATGAGAAATTTTGACTATTTTAGAGGTAGAACTGGGTTCTTCTTCCTTCAGAGAACTTGTAGCTGCACGTCTTAGCTTTCCAACAAGACTAATATCGCTTGAATCAGAGTTCTATAACTCTAGATATAGTTAAAAATCTGAGGAGAGGTCGGAGAGTAATAGTTCAAAAATGAGATAGTAACGGTTCAAAAAAACAAGACAGTAACAGTTCAAAAATAAGATAGTAACAGTTCGGGATTTAAACAGAAACGGTTAATATATATATATATAAGGAATGATAACTATGGTTGGACAAAGAATGACAATATTGATGGGTGAAATGAGAAAAACATAAAATATTAAGAAATGACTGAAAGAAAGACTTATTGGTTGTTGATATGGTTATAATACAACATATCCTTGAGTGAGGAAAATTTATGAGATAAACTTGTGAATTGCAGGAGGGACCACAGGCGTGGTGCAGCAGCAGCAGTGGAGCACGAGTAGAGCTTCTATTGCAGGTAGGTGAATCGCACCTATACTTCCTAGTTAATTTCATGATTTATTTATATTACCAATGTGAAATGTGAATTACTAAATGTATGTATATTCAAGGTGAAAACTTGTGTGAATTGCAAAATGATGAAATTATCACTAACAAAAAAAATATGAGAAGTGCGATTTGAGGCGTAAACTGGCATACATTTAGTGTATGTTAGGATTCCGGGTAAGGGGATCGCCACGATTGGACTAGCATACATTTAGTGTATGTTAGGATCTCGGGTGAGGGGATGACCATGTATGGACTTGCATACATTTAGTGTATGTTATGATCCTGGGTAACGGTTGTGGTTGATAGGTGTGAGTATAAGTGTGGAATTGAAATCCAGGATGATTGGGTCGGGAATTAAGTTATGAGATGCGAGCTATTAAAAGTGTAAACAGATTCCATGTGTAATTAACTTGGGACTCCGTCAAAATTTCGGTAGATTTTAATACGAAGACCATGAATATATATATATATATATATACAAAATAAAATAAGATTAATTACTCTGTTTTTGGATGGGCATGAGATTGTTGTTTTATCTCGGAATGGGGGATGTTACAGTTTGGTATCAGAGCCGAGGTTGCTGTTCTGGGGACAGGAATAATTAGATGATTTTGAAATATGTTTTAGGATGGTGAGAACAAGGCAAGGAGCCAGGACTAATCCATCCCCAATTCGGGGAAGTGACCAGAGTTTTCGTAATAAAAGTGATCCAGACTGGGATCCCTTGGCAGACACCTCCTCTCATATACCTGCAGCATCAGTGTACTCAGAAGGGGGTGAGTTAGTGAGATGTCGAGATGATTCGTTGTTCCGTCAGCAGATGTATCAATGATGCCCGAGGTATCAAATAGACAGAGGGGAGATAATATACCCCCACTAGTGGCACCGGTAGCTGGATCAAACCCATTTTCAGATTCTGCTTTTATGGAACATATAGTGAGAGCTGTAACAGCAGGAATGGTAGCGGGAGCCTCCAATACGACTCCTAGAGCAGGGGGAGTAAGCACCATAGTGTAATGGGTGAAGGGTATGAGAGAGATGGGTTGTATGACTTACCGTGGCGAAGAGGATGCTGAGGTTGCTGGGCATTGGCTGAGGAAAGTGGAAAGAGTTATAAATCAAATGCAGGTGCTAGAGGAGCTACGGGTGGATTATGTGACTCAACTATTGGTTGAAACTATATGAAGGTATTTAAGTGATTTATATTTACGTCAACTTATTAGGGATCCTATTGAGTCACACACATAAAAATTATTGGTCTGAAATTAAAATGGGATGATTAATCAAGTGTGACTTGATTATATATAAAGCTTAGAAATTGAGGACTATAATTTATTTAATACAAGGGATTTTAGACCTAAAAAAATCAAGTAGGAACTTGATTGAATAAATTTTTAAAATTATTATTTTTTAGGTTTTTCTATAAATAGAATTATACCTTTTATTTCCTATGAAAAAAAATGATGAGAAAATACAGTACGTAAAAACCTAAAATACAAAAGAAAAAAGTTGACACTCTAAAGTACAATAATCTCTATCTCCTAAAAGGGTTTAGGAGATTTCTCACTAGTATTTCATGTGTATTACCATTAGAGACCAGACATTTGGATGACTTGTGACAACCTAGCCTTGAAGCAAATATTCAAAGAAAAAAAAGCATCTGATCTTTAGAAAATCTTTGTATAAATCCTAAACAACTCTAAATTGTCTAATATAATCCTTGAGACTCCTGCAATAAGAAGAAAATGACAAAGTGATAATTATGATTATGCCCCTACTGCTTAAATTAGGGTATCTTAAGGGGTAAAATTACAAATCTACCCCTGCAACTTCTACCTAATTATTTATGGGGTATTTTTAGGGAGGAATTATGATTTTACCCCTCTATGTATCCAATATTGATTTTATATTTTAAAATTAAAACCATAAATTAAATTAATTGTAAATTTAACTTTTCTAATTAGATTACGAATGAGTTAAAATGTTTAATTTAGAAGTTTTGAGTTTTGGTTATACCCTAATAGGATTAGGGTTTAATTAAAATTTAATTAAATAATGTTTAGAAAATATATTTTCTTTTCTATATTAAAGATAGTTTTTAAGCTAAAATATTTTTATGTAATTGATCCTAAAATAGTTTAGGATATTAATAAGAATTTTAATATGATTAATTTTCTTATTATGTTTTGAAAAATAGTTTTTCAATGAAAAAATTTATATTAAATAAAATTTATTTAGTTTGAGAAATTACCAAATTCAATTTGATTTAATATTTTTAAATGTTAGAAATTTTATTTTAAAAAATTATACATAATGCCATTAATTAGAATTGAAATATGCAATATATTTATTTATACATATTAATGTGTTATTATGCATTATGGATAGTTATGGACATTAAAGACAAATGTGATTGTGTTTTTATCATTGAAAGGTTGTAATATTAAACAGAGAATGTGTGTCATGCATTTTCTCTATTTTTTTCTAGGGTTTATAAATCTTTTTTCTCATTTAATTCCTCTCTAATATAACTTGAGGTTTTTTTTAATTAATTATATAAATTTTATGTAATTTAGAACATATGAATTTAAATAGAAAAAATATTTTCTAATCCAAGATGAAAAAAAAATGGTGGTGAAGGATACAATCATGTTACTCGCAAAGAACTTATGAAGACTTGTAGCAGCTACATATGTTTTGACCATTTAATTCCCTTTTAATGGCTCAAAGGAATTAGTTTAGATATATCCATAATTATTCAATTAGAATGGCATGCTACATGTTTATGGTAATATATAATTGTTATATATGATATATCATTTATGACATGAAATGAGACCTAATTAAATTGATAATAAATCCCTCATTAAAGGCATCATAAGAATATGGATAAAATTTATATGCATATAAAGACCTAATTATATGATATATTAAGAACATGATTTGTTGCCTTCAAATTTTATATGCATAAAATCAAAGTTCTAATCATGGATAACATTACACGTGAACTTTAAAGGCATCATAAGAATATGGATGCCCATACTATAATTATGCATCTCAAAGAGTTGTTTGATGCAACCAATAGGATTGAGAGGTATGAGACCTCTAAAGAATTGTTCTGCTGCAAGATGACAGATGGTTCCTTAGTGAATGCCCATGTTTTGAAAATAAGTGGCTATATTGAGAAATTAGGTCAATTGAGCTTTGTCATGGACCATGAGTTATGTGTTGACTTAGTCTTGCAGTCACTACCCCAAAGCTTTTTTGCAATTCATTATGAACTATCACATAAATAAATTAAATAGTACATTACTAAAATTGTTTAACATGCTTAAAATTAATGAAGAGGCCCTTAAGAAGGAAAAATGCCTTATTCTCCTGGTTTAGTCTTCTGGAATGTCTAAGAAAAAGAACAAGAAGAATAAAGATTCTATCTCTAAAGCAAAGAAGCCTAATATGAGCATTAAGAAAGATAAGGGTATTTGTCATCAATGTGGCAATGATGACCATTGAAGGAGGAATTGCAATGAATATTTTGCAACCATGAAGGGAAAGAAACTTGTTAAGGTTTCTTCTTCAGGTATGTTTATGATTGAAAATTATCTTTCTACTTCATATAGTAGTTCTTAGGTATTGGATACCAAATGCGGTTTTAACATTTACAAAAATATGCAGGGGCTAAAGAAGAGTAGAAGATTAAATAAAGGCAAAATGGACTTATGAGGAATGTCTAAAACTTCGGATTTGGTCTTTAATCAAATTGAATGTATCATTCGTGATAAGCTTAATTTGATGAGGAATGTCGTACCAACAAATGAAAACAAAAGGATTCAACGAGCTTGGAGGGTGAATACCATAGATTCTTAATTTGTTAGTTAGCTGGTTATATTGGTTTCCCTCACGAATCTAGTGAGGTTTCAGTTTTAGGGTCGGTGGCTAGCCTGTAGCCATCTGTTATTTTATGTTTCTGTTATCATTGTAAATCTAGGGTATGCCCCTTATAATGTTTGTATCTTCTTCTTTTAATACATACGTCAACTTACCAAAAAAAAATGGACTTATGAGTTGGAAATGGAGCAAGGATTGCTGCATTAGATATAGGAATTTAATAATTGTTATTTTGTTTCAATACTTTCTAGAAACATTATATCCATTTATCGCTTAGCTTTGAATGGATTTAAATTTATTTTTTAGAGTAAATGTTGTTCTTTTTATAATACTGGTTTTTTATATAGATTTGGTGACTATATATATGGTTTGTATATGCTTGATTTTGAAATGTCCATGTTTAATATAAAACTACAAGAAGAATAGATTAGATAATAATATCCTTCATATTTATGGAAGTGTAGACTATATTATATTAAGGAAACAAGAATCACTAAATTACATAAATAAAGATATTTTAATCCTTTTGATTATGAATCGTATGGACTTGTGAAGCTTGTTTATTGAGTAAAATGACCAGAACACCCTTTACTAGAAAGAATGAAAGTCTAAAGAATTGTTAGGTCTACTACATACAGGTGTATGTGGACTAATGATGATTCATGTCATAGATGGATATTCATATTTCATTTACTGATGACCATTCAATATATGATTATGTATATTTAATGAAATACAAGTTTGAATCTTTTAAAAGGTTTAAAGAATTTATAAATGAAGTTGAAAAATAAACTGGAAAGAGTGTCAAAATAATTTGATCGGATTAAGTTGGTGAATATTCAAGTATTTCAACATTATCTAAAAAATAATAGAATTCTCTCACAATAAACACCTTTTGAAACACCACAACTTAATAGAGTTTCTAAAAGAAAAAATTGTACTTAATTGGATCTAGAATGAGCTATGCAGACCTTCTATCTTCTTTTCGAGGCTATGTCCTACAAACTAGTGCTTACCTTTTAAATAGTGTTATATCAAAATCTATTGATAAGACTAGGATGTAACACTTATGTAAAAGTTAGAAGCTAATTCAGATAATTGTAAGTTTATAGGATATCCAAAAAAATCTGTTGGTTATTACTTCTACCATCCCATTGAGCAAAAGATATTTGTCTCAAAATATACTACATTTCTAGAGAAAGAATTTGTTCTTGAAAGGAGATGTTAGAGGAAAATAGAAATTAATGAACTCCAAAAACCACAAATAGACATTCAAATGGAACAAAAGCTTGAGGCTATAACATTTGATGTTCATCCTAAAACTCAAGAAACACAAGAATACTGTAGATTTGGTATGATACGTCATGCAAAATTGAGATATCAACTTTTTTGTGAAAGCTGATGATGATGAGTTGTTTATACTTGATGAGTCTACTAATTATATATAAGCAATATCTAATATTTATTTTGAGAAATGACTTATTGCAATGAAATCTGAAATGGGTTCAATGTACACCAACTAAGTATGGACTTTGGTTAATCAACCTAAAGGGATAAAACTCATTGGATATAAAATGTATACACATACAAATCTAGACTAGTTTCCAAATGTTACAAACAAAGAAAATGGGCTGACTTTGACGAAACCCTTTCGTCGGTAGCTATGTTAAAATCCAGAAGGGTTTTACCTGCTATTGTTGTGTTGTACCCCCCTCACGGGAGTGCGATGTCACGACGACCCATCCTAGGCAAGTTTTGGATGGTCTTTGGCTGCATAAAGGAGTCGTCATCTAGTAAAAGAATGTTTTAGCACCCCTGATATGCCTTACGTGAGGTGAGATGGATTGCTATTTCTCTTTGTTTGCTATGGTCTGATGTTGTTTTTATTTCCTATCAATCTACTACGATGGATTTGCTACAATGATAAAACTCTAATTTCCCAAGTTAAGGACTTGGTTTGGAATTATAAAATGTCCTCAATTATCATTGAGGCTTTTTTCAGGATAAACTTAGGATTTTTGGCTATCGTGTCATTCCAAATAATATTTCAGATAAAATTCATTGCAGTTTTTTTATCCTTATATTATGAGTTAATGAGTTGTATTACTCCATGTTGTTTTACTTAATTTCATACCCCATTTTTCAAAATAATTGAAAAAACCAAAAAATAGCAAAAACACAACAAAAAACCCCAAAAAATATGTTCTTAATGTATTTGCATCATCTGTTGCATCCTTTATAAATAATTTAAAATTAAAAAATCTACTTTCGACGTGTTTAGTTTTTAACACGCTCATTGAGTCAACGTTGTTGTTTTTTTATAATCAAAACACAAAAAAATCAAAAAATAAAAAAGGAAAAAATGCATTTATTATTTTAGTGATCTAATTGTAATTGTGGAAGGGAGAAAATTGATTTTAAAATTGTAAACCCTCTCACCAAGCAACCTAATGTTTAATCAACTGGTCCACAATCAATATTCTTAATGCAATAGTCCATATTTCTTTCTTTGCCTCCAAGTTATTCCTACAAGACAACAAAAATCAAATGAGTGGTATAGATTAATTCTTGAAATTCAATGGTTGATTTTAGTTTGTTTTGCCTCCAAGCCAAAATAATTACAACATAAATTAAGTGTGTGTGCTGCAAAAAAAAAAAAAAAAGAGGAAAAAAGTAGGAGAGACAAAAACAAAAAAAAAAAAAGCAAAAAAAAAAACTCTTTCTCACATTCTTTCCCCCTACATACAAAAAAACCCTAGACTCATTATTTCAAAAACCCATTCAGGCGCCAACCATACAAGAAAAATGAGCCCCTAGCTTCAAACTCTATTTCCCACTGTGAAGCTTTTATGTTACCTTATTGCCTTTTAGCCCTTTGGTCCCTAACTATCACGAACACACCAAAATGACCAGACCTTTCATGTCCCTCACATAGTAGACACAAAGCCAAGATAATAATATAAACAATCATCTTTTTCTTCTCTTATTGATCGAACCACATAGACAACGCTTCCTCTTCCCCGACATTATCTCTCTAAGAAACAAAAAGCAAGACCAGCATTCTCCCTCATCTTTCTTACTCTAACCCCACCCATGCCCCTCCCATATCAGCTTTTAAAAGACAATCACTTATTGTTGTCATCACCCATAGCACCAGTCACCATTAAAACAGACCCCTCATAGTTTTTCTCCTAACCAACTAAAACTAACACCATCCCTATCACCCTTTTACCATATTTGTGAACCATAGCTCCTTCATTTCACTTTCATCGCCATCTATATTTGACCACCAATGGCAACAAATCAGTAGCAGCAACCACCATGCAGGGAAGTAATACCACCAGCACTGTGAGCCACTTTATTCCTTTCCAGTCTTACCAACTGCTCTTCAGCAGCACCTAAACAACGGTAGCTTGTGAAGAAGAGATAATATAAAAGTTAATTAACTGGGAAGAACAAATCCACAAAATAATTCAATCGACTATGTTATGTGATTTTTTTTTGTTTTGCAATTGATAGTGGGATTCATCGCTAGCATAGAAAGAAAAAGGTGGAAACACTGCTTTCAATCCATTAGATTTCCCTTTTCAATAGTGATCACGTGCCGCCACTATTCCAACAATTTCAAAAACTTCCAATGTGGTTCCAAGTTCCAATGACTTCTCTAGATTATTTTATGAATATTAAGAGGCCTATTTTTCAAATTTTAGAAGTTTGATGTGTTTTTTTTATTGTTTGTAAATATGTAATTATTAGAGGTGTTAATACCTTCTCTTTATGCAACCAATCTCTTGCTTAAAATCTCTAAAAGACCAATTAGGATTTCTAGTAACAATAATACTAAGTGGAGATTCTGTTATCCAACCAAAGACCATTCACAATACCCGCTCAGGAACAGTCACCGTGACGTTGCTCCCTTATAAGGAGGGTACGACACTCCCAATAATATTTTGAATAATAACCTCATACAAGTTTTTTATCCTTATATTAAAAGTGAGTAATAATAAATCTCAGAATGGAGAATCCTTTCTTTGGTCAGGTTCAGATATGAGAACTATCGGGACTAAAGTGGCTTGGGAACAGGTATGTCTTCCAAAAAAGGAGGGGTGGCTAGGAATAAAAAGGATAACAAAATGGAACAAGATTGCTTTGTTGAAACACATATGGAACCTGTTCAATGACTCAGATGGCTCAATCTGGTCTACTTGGATTAGATCCAATCTATTGCAAGGTAGGAATTTCTGGACAATCAAGGCGCCAGAGAATTGCTCTTGGGCTTGGGGAAAGATCCTAAAGCTCAGATCATTAGCATGGTCGAAGATGCATTACATCATAGGAGATGGCAGGACAACCTCTCTATGGTTTGACAATTGACATCCTCACAGTCCGCTCGCGAATTCTTACAGTGAAAGATTCATCTACGATTCAGGTATGGCAAATAACGCGAGGGTGAATGTGCTGATTAGTAACTCAGAATGGAGAATCCCTACCACTCAATCTATTGGCTGGCACCCCATTATAGAAGCTATTCCTTCCAATCCTAAGATGGGGCAGAAGGATGAGATTGTGTGGTTGGATTCACCTAATCACAGATTCTTGGTCAAAGTAGCTTGGGAGCAACTAAGATTTCATAATCAGGTTGTTGAATGGCATGACATTGTGTGGTTCAAGAATGCTGTTCCAAGACATTCCTTTCTTCTATGGATGGCTATCCAACAAAAGCTCACAACTCAGGATAGACTTCATTGGTTTGGTATACATGGTCCCAAAATTAATTCTACCTTCAGATTTGATTCTCCTAGATTATATGGGACTTCTAAAGGGAAAAAAATCTGATCCTATTATATATAGGATATTAAATTCGGATTTACTATTGTTATTTTTATTTTCTTCTTAGTTTAGGGTTTATTTATATTATTTGGGTTTAATTGTAAATGGGCATCATATAAGTCCACTTAAGGGGTCCATTAGGGTTTCTTTTAGTTTGGAGTCACTATAAATAAGGGCATAACCAGACATGTAAGGTTAGACAATTCAGATTAATAAAACTTGTTTACCGCACTTTGTGTGTGTGTGTGTGTTGGTGAGATAATCTCCCTTACATGGTTCTCTAAAGAACTGAAAAACGACTTATTGAAGAACAACTGTCTTTGTGGCGTCATCCTTATACTTCTTGTTCGCGAATCAATATCATTGGGTGGGGGTTTTCTGTTTTCTATAGTGATGGTGCTTAGATACAAGTTATTTTTGTGTCACACTGCTATCAAACCTGATTTACTTGGCTTTCTAGGAATTGGTGTCTGCGTGTGGGTTGTGTGACCATGTGATCATGAGGTTCGTATTATTTGGCATCAGAGCTTGACTCCATTAATTAGGTTATATCCCTTTTGAAATGTTTCGTTTCTTGTTGTCTCCGCAAAAAATTTCTTAGTGTCTAATTTCTTCTTTTCTTTTATTTTGCAGCATATAAAAAAGAAATTAGTTATTTCGTTTGGTTCGTGCCCAAAATATATCAGCAGCATAAAAAAAAGAAACAAAAGTCGTTCAAAAAGACATTTATTGGTTTTTGCCGCAGAAAACTAAACAAGGAAAAATTGGATCAAATCAACTAGGAATTAGCTCAAATTTGAGATTCTGATTACTGGGTCCTAATCGCACCACATATTGATTTTGGGGTCCATTGGATATCATTTGCTTTGGTTTTTAATTTCAGGTCTAATGAGGTCTGATTCATAATGTTTTTAGGTCAGTATATCATACCTTATCGTAAATTTCTCAACCTTTATATTCTGTCTAGTTGGGTTGATACGCACTATATCTGAAATGTTAGCTCAATGGGACATCATTTCTAGATTCGGACTTAACTCGTTGTAAACGAGTCTGTTTTGCGTCTACTTTTGAAATTCGCTTTCTTTCTGTTGTTTTCATTTTTTAAAGTTTATTTTCATCATATCCAACATATTTGGGTGTTGTTTCATCATTTTTCATATTTTGTTTCTGTTTTATTCAAGTCAGTTTCATTCATATTTCGGATAGATTCGCTTGCTACTCGCGAGATTATCATCGTAGTTTTGTTTTGCTTGTTTTCTGGTTTTTATTGCCTTTTGAGTTATATATATATATATATGGATTGCGCTACCAAGTTGGTTTTATTTGGTATTGGTTTCAATTTCGCAAGAAGGTGAGACGAGAGGTGTGAGCGTGTGAGGATATTAAGAGTGTTTGAGTGAAACACGAGCGATGTGAGGATTGTTTTTACCACTAACCAATTTTTGCAGGTACTATCATGTCAGATCAAAACAACACACCACCCCCTCCCGATGTAGAACTTAAATTTCAAATGCAAGCCATGACGAAGATTATGGAAAGAATGAATTCAATGATGGGGAACGTGTGTGGCAGACTTGAGAAGGTGGGAAAACAGGGTAAGGTGGTTGGAACATGTACCCAAGACGTGAGAAAGGTTGGGACTAAACCAAAATCAAACAATGACAGTGGGGCTAAAAGGACAAAGTGGGCTGATTGTGAGGATTTTAAGGAGGATGTTGATGATATTGTTGATGGAGGTTTTAAGGAGGAGACTGGGCATCGGAAAGGTTTTCGGCAACTTAGGAACCAAAGGGATTTCATGTATTTTGATGAGGTGTTATGGCAAAAGAAAAGGAGGATTCAAAAGGAGAGGTGGTATCAAAGAGAAATAAAGAGATTAATGTTCTAAAAAAAGAATCTAAGAGTCTATCCTGTATTAGAGGGGAGATGAAGCAAAAACTTGATGTGTTAACGGCAACAGTCAATGCACAGCAAGCTTCAGAAAGAGAGGAGAAAATACGCTGCAATAATGATATACAAAATAGAACGGCTGCTACTTTCATCCAAAGTTATTGGCAATGATTGTTGGCAAGAAAAGAACTCCAAAGGCTTCAAAACAAGGCTAAGGAACTGTCCATTCAACTTGGTTAGTTTTTTTAAAAACAAAGTAGTTGGTTAGTTTTTTTTTTTTTGTCAATTACTACCCTCTCCTCCCAACCAAAACGAGACATTGTCCTCAATGTCCTAAAGTAGAAAGATAGAGTATACAAGACATCACATGAAGCAGCGAACACTGACAAACCTGAAACACATTTGAACAAATATAAGAGGTAACAAAACAGAAAAATATTATGCTATTAATAAAACCAAGAGATACAAATTTTTATAAACTAAGACTCAAATCGTAGTTGTGATTGTGGCTCGCATCTTCCCTTGGTTTTACATCCAAGAACGGCTTAAACGCCCTCTATAGGTCAGGGATAGGCTTCCCATCCAGTTTTCTTAAAAACTGGCAAACATGATCTTTTTTAGTCAGATTCCCAAGACTAAATCGATCATGTTCTTTATGAAAATGGGGCCATAAATCATGAATTGCACGATGCACATCTCCACTAAGATGCGTCTCAAGAGTCAATAGAAGATTATCTAAAGACCCCTTACTCAGGCCATCCTTAATGAATTGTATTTTATCTTCACGGTTTATAGATACCATTCCTAAAGAACGACATTGTGCATTACAAGTCCATCTGACACATCGGTGACAGACTTTCAATCGTTTTGCACGACGTTTCTTTGCAAAGGTGCTTTTACCTATTCCAAGCATGTATGAAATGAAAGAATTGAAAGACTCACCTGATAATCGAACATTTGCTTCAATCAGCCTGCGAATATCTTCAGGAATTCCATGATTTATTAACAAGCTCAATCTTTCACACCTAGCTCAGTAAATTTTTATAATCGCATTTTGAGGCAAAGCGGGAAAATACTTTTTTAATTTTTCAAGAGTGGTGTCCATTTTTTAGATGAGAAGTGGAAAAAAGATACAAAGATAAGGAATAAGAAATTGAACAAATATATACACAGATATCAGTTATCATGAGAAACTGAAAGAATCGACTTAAGAGTCACGGAGTACCGTTATCCGCCATTTGACCGGGGTGAGAAAGAGACTAGCAAATCAAGAGTTACGCAAAAAAAAAACACAAAAACAATGTGAGAAAAACAAAACAATCAACCTTTATCTACAGGATCATTCAAACTAATTGATTCATTTTCACTAGGAAAATTATCAAAGTAAGCTTTCAAATGATGTCCATTTACCTTAAAAACATTGTTCTTTTTTGGATTCTCAATATCAAAGGCTCTATAAGGATATAGATGTTTCACAATAAATGGACCGCTCCATCTTGATCTTAGCTTTCCAGGAAATAAATGGAGTCGAGAATTATTAAGCAAAACTTTTTGACCAGTATTAACTTTTTGATAATTTTCACAAGTTTTGCAGAATGCATGTGTGTCTTTGAATATGATAGGCCAATAAAATCCACATTGTAAGATTTTTCTAGTCGTCTTTTTTGACGAGAAATGACCCTCACATGCCTTAGAATGACAAAGTTTAATGACACTACTTACCTCATTGTCAAGAATGCATCTTTGAAATATTTGATCAGGACAATATTTGAATAAGTAAGGGTCATCTCAATAAAATTTGTGCACGTTACTCAAAAAATTTCCTTTGTCTTCGGTACTCTAGTGAGCTGGCAAAAATCCTAAAGCAAGAAAATTGATATTTTTAGCAAACCAAGGCATTGAACTAAGAGAAAGTAAGGATTCGTTAGGAAAGTAATCATCGATTGGTGTGATGTCGGATGTCGAATCTGTTGTCACTCTTGACAAAAGATCTATCTCAACATTTTCAGTGCTTTTTTCATCCGTGATTTCTTCCTAGGAATAAATTATTTGCCAATCTTCATATTCATCCAACTCAGTTTTACTCAAAGTAGATTCAAATTGATCATAAACTAATTCTTCAATAAAATCTACTTCTTGTAAATCATTATCATCTCCAGGTTGCTTGCAAATGTTGAAAATATTCATCTCCAATGTCATGTTTCCAAATGATAGCTTCATCAGTCCATTCCTACAATTAATCAATGCATTAGAA
>Ga0325410_1002657_pt1 | contig 19996 bp, 10 predicted proteins | sample PopdelMetagenome_16_FD_206182 | JGI IMG/M metagenome (GOLD analysis project Ga0325410, IMG submission 206182) | Populus deltoides microbial communities from Bellville, Georgia, United States - Xylem-PdIQD-R3 | ecosystem: Host-associated > Plants > Phyllosphere > Stem > Wood/Secondary xylem... | reverse complement strand
TGTGGTTTTTTGTTTTTTCACTGACAAATCCTTAATTGCCCCGCATCTTACGTGGCCATCATTAGTCAAATAAAACTTGTACTATTTACGAATATGTTTCGAATTTGAATGGGAATGGACATTAACGAAAATTTCGTGTTGAAAGGCATATTTGTTTTGTTTTCTGAAATGTAATTTTTAGAAAATCAGTTTTTAAATTTTTTTTATATTTATTTGTTATTAGAAAATTTAGTCAATAAAAAATATTTTTTAATTAAAAAAAATTTGATTTGGTTTTCAGGAAAGTGTTTTTCTTTTATTTTAGACGGAAAATGTTTTCTAAAAATTGTGAAAAATTTAAAAATGTTATATTATTTGCTGAATATATCAAATTTAGTCCTCAAATTTTTGATTGCTATATATATATATATATTGTTTTGAATATTTATTTTTTAATTTTATCCCTTAAAATTTAATTTTTATATTAAGTTTGGTCCTCATTTTTATAATTGTTATTTGCTTTTTTCTTATCATTTTTTAATTGAAATTTTTTATCTATCAAATTTAGTCCTCATTCTTTTGATTGTTACTTATTTTATTTGAAATAATTTATAAAAAATTTATTATTATTATTTTAATTTCTTCATCTTTCAATTTTTTTTAGATTTAATCTCTATTATTTATTTTATTTGAGATAATTTATAAAATTATATTTTTTTTTAATTTTATTCTCATTCAACTTTTTAATTTGTAAGATTTGTTTCTCGTTATTTTAATAAATTTGAAAAAAATAAAACATTAATAAGTTATTTTCCAGCTCATTTTTCATTACATAACCAAATACCGGAAAGTTTTTTCCAACTTATTTTTTATTACACTACTAAATATCAGAAAATATTTCACTTTCTTGAAATTCACTTTCCTGATATTCACTTTCCAAAAAGAAACTACTTTTCAGTAAACAAACGGGGCCTAAATACCTGCAAATTTTTTTTTTTCCTGTATGAAGAAGAGCATTGTGAAAAAGATGACTGGATTGCTTACCTTAGGAGTTCAAGATTACATATATAATCTTTAATTCACGTACATGTAAAAGGTAAGATAGTCAATGTGCTTTACCTATTAGTTTTGTATCACTGCAAAAACTATTAAATTCTCTGGATTTTATAGGTTGTGTGTTGATGATGGCGGTAATATAATCAATTTCTAGAAAGCTTGTGGCTAGAAAGCATATCATTTAATGTGTATATATTTTGCCCTAGTTATTGATGGTGAGTAGACCAGATCATAGTTTTTAGATCCAGCTTGGTTTAAGACTCGGGTTCCGCGTTTTGACCAGATCACCGGGTCGCTCGGGTCATTTTTTTAAAAAAATCAAAACGACGTCGTTTTAGTAAAAAAATAAAAGTCAACGGGTTACAACTGGAATTTTGACCAAGTCGCCGAGTCAACCCGCCGGGTCACACCAAGTTTTTCCTTTTCCTGTTTTTTCTTCAACCCGGTCCGGTTCCATTCCCTGCCTGGCTAGGTTTTAAAACTATGAACTAGATTTAATAAGAGAGTAAATGTGTATATATTTTAAAACTCAATTTGATAGTATATGTTGATAGTATATTATCCAACAGGTTATAATGAAATTGTCATTATTAAAGAAAAAACAAAAGAAATATGAGAAACATTTGTTGGAAATTTGTTTTAAATAAATAAATTATTGGTGAATGAGAAATTAATCTCAAAGTACCCTTGGTTTTCCTACAAAATGTACTCTTGATATTTTTTAGATTTAGTTCTTGATTTATGGTGGCTAATCAATAGTTGATAACAATGAGAATTAATTTTTAATAATTCTTCAACCTTTTAGCTTTTAAAATTCATTGTAAAAACAGGGTGAAGAAAAAGTTTATAACTTGAATTTTTTAGATTTTTTCATTCTTTCTCACCTCATTTTCAATGTTTTCATTGTCTTTTATGCTTCGGTTTTCCTCTCTGATCTAGAGTTTATGTTCATCTTGTTGGGAAATATTTGAGTTTCATATTCTTTGGTTCAAAAACCTTATTTAGAAGTGCATCTAAATTAAGATGGTGTTGTTAGAATCTTAAGAAACATATTGCAAACATTATAGTTTCACAAGTGATAAGTAATTAAACTTTAAGAATAAATGATTCATCATTAACAACAATAAAACTATCATTACTTTAAAGTACTTTAACAAATAAATACCCTTTTTTATTTTAATTTAACATATATATATTTTTATTATTAATATGCATGCTAGGATTTTAAATTAATATCAATTGTAAGTTTGGATATGCGTTTAGTATGGATGCTAATATTATGTTTGTGCTCATAACATATGTTGTGAGTTATTATTTTGCTTGCTTATAGATTTAAGCTTTTATGAACTCTAGGCGTTCCTTGAAAATATTATTATGTTTAGCATATCTTACTCTGATAGACTAAATATCTTTACTCACTGATCTAATATGTACATATTTTTCAAAGATCACAATAACTTCGTGGAAAGTAAATCAAAATAAACCATGAAACCCGATTCATGATAATTATGTTTTTTAACTAATTTTTATTTAATAATATGATAGAAAAAAATAGACGATTGTAAAATTAAACACCAACCCAATATCAAGATGTTTTTTCGAAACTATGATAACCTTGTATAAAGAAAACCAAAATGAGTAACAAAGTTACATTTTCAATAAACTCAATGTTGAAACATGAAATAAAATAAATAAATAAATAAATAAAGCACAAAAAAAGAGAAAAAAATGTTATTGTTCCAATGAATAATAACATGTGAGGAAAGGAATAGTGATTTCTCATTCTTTGTTAATAATTAGATCTTTGGCTTATGTTATACTGGGAGTTAGATCAATTTTTTTTTAACCCGAGAGAAAATATCTAAGCGTTGCTAATGTTTTTTTTAGTTGAAAAAACATTAAACTGTGTGGGGATTAACCCTATGTAACTCGGTCGATTTGGTGGGTTTAAAGGTAACCCTGATGACTGAAAAAAAAAACATATTTTGAGTCAAAATAAATATTGTAGATGAGATTTTTAATAAATATTAAGACAAAAATATATTCGATCGATTCATATCAACCCGAATTAACCTACCAATTTGTATGCCAGGTATTAAGACCATAATATCCTCATAAAAAACAAATTAAAATAAGTTATAAAGTTTAATTTCTAATCAATAAAATGTTGAAAAATAAAATTAAAAAAAAAACATAAAATAACTACCTAGATTAACTAACTAAAAACTTTAACGTTCAATTTTCAATAAGTGAAAATAATTGAAATTGAAAACAAAAGATAGATTGAAAAAAAAAAAAGGTAAAAGAAGGGGGGCAAAACATTACAGTATGTGTATAGTTATTTAGGTTTTTTTTATAACTAATAATATTCACATATGGATTCATCCCATGCCCTTAAGAACCAGGGATTCCAAAAGCGTCTCATATCCTGCTGGGCATGACGAAGGAGTATTGACCAAAGTATGCTCTGCCGGATACCAAGTGGATATGGGATAATTGCTAACATTAGACAACATCGACTAATCAATCCTCCATAACCATTTTTTAAAGTGAAAAATTGAAGAAATATTTACAAAATCTTAAAGGGACTGACCTAATGATTAGGAGATTTGCTTTATTCATTGAATTTATAGGTTTAAAATTTATTAAATGATCAGGTTGAAGATTAATAAAGAAATTAATTTATTTTTTATTAATATAGATGTATATGTTAACTTGTATGTATCTTAATTAATTTTATAAACTTTAAAATTAATAATTATATAAGTTTTTACTAGCTGTGAGATTTATTTATAAAATTTAAACTAATAATTTTTAAAAGATAAGGAATGCAGCTACATTCTTTAATCTTAGCTGATATAAAAGTGATCGGGAAAGCTCTTACTGTCCAATATATATATATATATATATATATATATATATATATATATATATATATATATATATATATATATATTAAATTCTATAATCTATAATGCAACTCCTTGTTATTTTTCTGATACACGCAACTCTAGACCAGGAAAGGCGCGTAGCTTAAGAATTTCCTGGAAATGTGAGAAAACCAATGAGCATTTGATTACAAAAGGAATACTCAAAAACAGAAAAGTAGTTCGTTGGATTCACAGGCCCCAAGTTGTTTTTGCAATTCTTAAAAGTTGGGAAAATGGATGATCATCGTAGGATTCAGATTCCTTTGTACACTCAATGTAAAGCATTCAATTGCCAAAAATTAATGGTTATATATATATATATAAGTCAATCCTTCGTAGATCTGAGTGGTAAGGTTTTTATAAAACATATATGCAGTCAAAATAATAAATTTTAAGAGCTTCAAAGATTTCATTAGATTAATCTAAAACTATTTAGAATTTATGCTAAAATTATTTAAAGATTATATGTTTTTTTTTTTACTTTAATTACTTGTTTTAAAATTAAGTTGTTGTAAATCATAAAAAGTCTAATGTTTAGTATATATTTTTTTTTTGTGTTTTAAGTATTTCTGTGCTATATTTTTATTCCTTTAGAAGATAAAAGATATGACATTTTATTTATAGAAAAACCTAAAATTTTTATAAATAATAAAGAATCAATTTTTCTTTTAAATAATATCACATTTATTATTGAAGCTAATCTTATAAATCTATTTAATCAATTCCTTACTTGTTGTTTCTAACTCTAGAATTGTAATTCCTTATATTAATTATATTGTAATTCTGAATTCTTAAAAATTATTTATAATTAAGTCATACTTGATTAATCATTTCATTTTAATTTCTAATCAATGGTTCTTATACGTGTGACCCATTAGGTTCCCTAATAAATTGACCCAAACATAAATTATAATTCTAAATAAAATAAAATTAAATAAATTAAACAATTTGATTTATTATCAATTTAACAATTGATTGATTTATATTTTAAGATTAAATACAATGTCTAGTAATCTGTCATGATCCCCTAAATATTAATAAAGTGATAAGTAGTTTGACTTAACCTTTTAGTAACTACTATCTTAGTGTAATTACTATTTTTTCATCAAGAATGTTCTGATTAAGATATTATAGCATGTAGTATGTCTGCTTTGTTAAATCATTTTAGTTCTTAACATTATAGTCATTGATTTTTTAAATAAAATGTAAAATTATTTTCAAATCTCATTTTACCTTATTCAAGGATTTCACAGTTAATACTATTTGAAAAGGAATATTTGTCCTAATTCAGCTAGGGTGATGAATATTATCTTGATTACTCAAATATCTTCTTATAATTTATGATATATTAAATATCTATTCATTTATTACCCTTGATTAGAATAACGTGTGGTTAGATCAAAGCATAACAATCTTTGTTTTTATGATATACCAAATATCTAATCATATATAAATAAATATAAAATACAAAAAGAGTATTTGTTGATAATATATATATATATATATATATTTAATATAAATAAAATTATTACTACGCGAGATGGTATATTCACTGACAATGTTATCCATGCTTAAAGTTCTTTTTGCAGAAAGCATCAAGATCCCATGTAACTGAGATATGCTTCACTTTCACACGTAGCATGGGGGGGTGGGGGGGGGCTATATCACTACTTTAGCCAAGTAATGTTGACTGGGAATCTCAAACTAACAATGCAAAGACTAGAATCCAAACATCTTATCACAGTCGAACTAGATTTATGTAATAATGCGATGATGAAATACAATAATCTTCGATGTATCCGAGGCACGAGTGGAGGGGAGAATAATTGTGTCGAGTGGCCACGGGCCTCTGCTGTTGGCTATGGTGATCGGCAAGGGAAAACGAAATGAGGAAGAAAAGACTGATATGCTGCAAAGGAATATGAGAGTGCAAATGGCATCCGAAAGAGAGCCATGTAGATGAGGTCATGCCATGGCTGCTTCGGAATTCCTTTCGGCTGGGACCTTGGGATGTACATCGAAAGAAAGTGTGGTTTCTGAGTGCGCATTCGTAGTCAATCCTAAGGGATCACTTTCTAGTGACCAGTGCTGGCTTTCATTAGACATAATAGGGTCAAGGTGCCTACCGGCCACTCTGCCCTGAACAGAGGGGAAGCTGGACAGCATAATAATAACTCCCTTTTCTACGAAGCCCAGCTGTGCCCCAGTTGCATCACATTCGAGACTACAACTCTCTCTATACACTCAATTTTAAAAAAATTAATTTAATTTTTTTATTAATAATTTAAGTTAAAATCTCGATCAATTAAATAAATTAATTTTATTTGAATCATGTGTGGAAAAAAACAGAAAAAGACAATAATATATATATTCATGTTTGTTATCATTGTCTTTTTCTGTTTTTTTCCACACATGATTCAAATAAAATCATATATAAAAGCATAACATGGAAAAAAAAAAAACCCTTTTATCCTAGAGTAAAAAGATAATGTTGTTTAATTTTTATCTAATATTATGGAAGAACAGAATAGGGTTAAAAAAAAATTGATATAAGCTAGCATGATAAACATGTAATATGAACATTAAGGGACAAACTAGTCTGGATTAACCTGATAAACTCGCTTTCTAAGTCATGAGATCGAGATAATTCGATAGAAATTTTTTTTTGAAGAAAATCACAATTAGAAGAAAAAAACAATGTCAAACGACAATATCAAAAAAAATAAGACATAAAAAGATGTTAACTCATGCTAACTTTTTAAACTTGTAACCCGGGTTATAAGATCATATGCACTATAAATGAAAACATCATAAAGCTCAATCTCTAGGAAATGAAACGTTGAAAGATGAAATTGAAAAAATATTATTAAAAAAATTCAAAATTAAAAATAACTATTAAAAGAATGAAGTTTAAAACTGAAATAAAAAATAAATTAAAGGACAATAAAATTTTTTAATTTGAGAGTTAAATTGAAAAGAATAAAAATATTAACAAAAAAATCAAAAGAATAAGGATCAAAATAATAATAAAAAAAACAATACACTATAAACTTGAATTGAATGGTAAAATTAAAAACAATAAAATTTTTATAAAATGGTTAATGAAAAAATCAGAAATAAAAAGAAAAATGATCAAATTGAAAACATCAATACAAGATTAAAAAAAAAATATGTAGAATTTCTCAACGCATTTTTTTTACATAAAAATTTTTCTAAATATAAATAAAAAATCTTATGCATGCATCTAATTAAATAAATCAAGATTTGTTGTATAAATAAATAAATAAATCATTAACGATAAATAACAATGAAATTAGAAAAATTAAAAGACAAATATAGATTAAGATATTAAATTTCGCATTACCGTTTATTTACTCGGTTGTTTGTAATGAATTTGTTTATTAAAATCAATTTATAATAGAAATCGACACACACAAAATTTATTGAATAAAAATAAAAGAAACAAATACCATGCAAGACTGTATATATTAAAAATATTATTAAAAAACAATATTTTTATTTTTAAAAATAAATTTAATATATAAAAAGTACAAATAAATTATACTAACCTCTTCAAAAATTACCAATATAATTAAAAAATAATTGCTATTTTAAAAAAGCTAAATTACCAATATATTTCTCTCTTCTTGCAGGATGATCTTTTTTATATAATTTCTAATTTTGCTTCATCCATCTATTTATTTTTCTTTTCTGCTTTTGTATATTCTTTCATTTTATCATTTCAGTCTACTCTTCCTAGTCTCTTATTCTCTCTTTCCTTTTATTTTACTCCCTAATTTTTTTTTTATTAATATCATAATAAGAATTATATTAAATACCAAATATTAAATTAAACCGAAAATATTTTTTTAAAAAACATTTTAAAAAAATATTGATGATCAAAAGCGTCTTATAACAATGCAAATGCGAAGAAATGTTAATTCAATCATTGTCATGTCGGCGTGAGTAAAGCAGTCCTAAGCAACCATGAACATAATATTTAGCCTATCACCAATTTCATTACCCACGTCACAAGTTGAACATTGTTTCTTCAATTTTACATTGATGTGAAAAAAAAAAAAAAAAAAAAGCCAACGAGGCTGGACGTGTTTTATAACCATAGTTGCTCACTGCAAAAACCAGTCAGCTGAAATTTCAGCTGATCACAGCAAGCAGAAGAGGTTGACCTCATGCTATAAGCTATATTACACTTCAAGCTGAAAATTACAAAAATTAGCTTTAAGTTGCAACTAAATACAATTTCTTTTATAAAAATTAGCATGTTAACAAGAACAAAGCAATGTTACCTAGAGCAATTTTGTCCATCCCCAAAATAGTATATCCTGAATTCATTGCAGAAGCGTATGACAAAATGCTCAAGATCTTCTTTCCAACTTCCTTTCTCCGGATCTTTTTTCTTCTGCCTCTCGCCGTTTCTGCTGCCTGCCACATGAAAATGGATCACTACGCATCATCAATTTATTAAACTTCGAAGTTGGTCAACAAAGAAAGTTCTTGTCAGTTCGTAAATCTGCTCATTGTCCTTGTACTTCTTTTACGTATAATGTATACAATGACAACAATCTGTGGACCATAGTAAGGTTTTTGAATAGACAAAAAGCATCCTGCTCCCCAAGTCACATAACTGGAGTATTTAGTGGCTGTTTAGTAGTATTTAGAATCCTGTCATGATCGCCCTTATTCTTAAGGGGTCCAAAGAATTCCATTCTTCTTTATTTTTCGTTTTCCTGAAATATTTAAATAATACTTCTTTCTCAAAGTAACCAAACAGAACATTATAAATTTCTCACCACAAATTTATAGCTCATACCAAACTTTTAATCTTCATACCAAATCCACCAGAAAACTCCCTCCCATGGAAGGGCTGGTTGTCCTTCTAATCCAATTACTAGATATGCACAACAACCAAAGCAATCCTAATCACCTCATTACTGTGATCATATCAAAGCACTTAAACAGAAACTCAAGGGCATAGAAGGGGAAAGGTGCTCAAAAAAATATGAGCATGGATAAATTGTTCAAAGGATCTAATGGAACTTACACAAAACCTGTGTATCCAGAACCAACATTAGCTGCAGATAATAGTGCTGCTTGAGCTGCCGCTGCTGCAGCTAAAGAATCCTGTCCACCAGTTAGTAAATTCCTTCCATCACCATCCACCTGAAAGCAAACAAAATAGTCAAAATGGTAGTTCCTCAGCATCAGCGCAAACATAAGGTTGCATAAATGAGCAACATGCAGAGATGATAACCTTGTCCCATTTTGACTTCTTGTTCTGTCTAACCTCAAGAGGAGCTGCATCAGCTGCATTTGAAGATGGACGCATCCCACTAGCGGTGACAACTGAAACACCAGAAAAATCAGCTCAGGGAGACCATTATAAAATACAACATTGAGATGCCATGAGGGAAAATTATCTCATAAAGTCAAGGCCTACAGTCACAGAAACTTTTTAGGACCTGGAATAGGCATACTGAACTTTGTTGGAGGTACAACCACTCCAGGCTGAGTCCCCCCCATAACAAATTCGACCTTCGTACTTCTCTTCAACTCTCGGTCCTTCCTCTCCCTTTCACGCCTCATGCCAACCTCTGCTTTACAAATATACTAAAGGTTATTGCCAGGAAATTACATTCAATGGAAAGACAACTCTATTTGCAAAAAAATTAGGGCTTCAAATGACTTTGAAAAACAACCAGACACTAGAGAAATCGATTCAGCAATGCAAGCTTTTCAATCCCAAATAAAGGCATACTGCAGGCCCTAATCTGAGTAAATCTTCAGCCAAGCAGGAAAACCAAGTCTATTTGTTTATCAAGGAAAAACACAAACTTAAATATCCAACATTTGTAAGGAAAAAAAATATAAAATTCCATGAAATGTTAGGTTTTGTTATTTGAGTTGTGGCTCACGTATGAAAAGGTTATGGCAAGCAGGGTACATATTAAAGTGTGACATCATATACAACGCAAAATATTATGTAGGGTGTGATGAACTGTAAGAAAGAATCAGAGGCCTGTGACTAGTCCCTTCCTATTACCAATGAATCACATCCCTGGTATCAAAATAAGTGCAGACTTTCTGTTTTAAGTCATAAGCTCCAGTTAAAACACATGATCTTCATAATTAACCAAATTACAAGTGAACTTAAAGGAACCCCAAACCCATATTAGAAAATCCAAGTCAAAGACAGTAATGGGACTGTGGAAAGAAACAGCAATAACCTAGCTCAAGATAGTAGTCGCTTTGGTCATATCCATGAGGGTCAAATACATCTTTACTGAAGCAAGATCCTATCTCATCAATAACTTGATACCTCACAGCATGCAGTAAGAAGTCAGGGTTCCTATAATCCTTCTTATTGCAGACTTCTGCATTGAAGCTTCTCCCAATTTTCTTCAAAGCAAGAAATTTATCAATTTTTTTCTGCAAATAATACAGTATGAAGAGGGGAAAATATGTTAGAGCATGTACAATGTGCTACATATTGTAATCACAAACCAATCATATTAAGCTACATCATCTGAATACATGAAAGACAGTTCATTTTATGTTCCAAAAAATATCAAGCATTCTTAATTTTGGGAAAGAACCGTGATTCAACCAAGGCATTTTCTAACATAACTCACAGCAGCAAAACAACAAAGGAACTAAACGAGGATTGTCTAAGATTACTCATGGTAACCAAACTGTAAAATGCAATCCAAATTACTTGAGCAAAAAAAGATCTGTGGGAGTAATTTCAGAAAATGAAGAATAGTTCCGTGAGGCGATACTCTAAAATGCCCTACTGCAATAGTTTCAGATTTTAAAGTGAAAAATAGCAATGTCCTTCTAAAGGACCAGATCTTTTAATCAAATTGTACTGAGGATCAATGAGTAATAATAGCATCCTAATCAGAATATTCCCAACTCAACCCTGCTCAAGAAAAAAAATCTCCAGAAAAATGAAAGGCATATATTTTGTAAAAATGGGTGTCTATAGTAAACAAAGTTGACAAAAGCACCAGAGATAGCAAAGTTATAAAGCACTTATTGACAGCAGAAATGAAAGAAACTTGCTTGCAACTCCTCCGGGCACTTCTCTTTTGGTGGTGGAGGAAGAAATTTATCAAATGGATTAACACCCTCTGCAGGAACCTCATTAGCACCTTCAGTGTTGACAGCTTCTGATTCATTAGTGATATCATTTATTTCATCAAGCTGTGATGGTCCTAAATTTTCAAATGATTGTGGAGTTGCTTGAAAACTGGGAGATAAAAAATGAGCAGTTCCTGGAGAAGATTTTTCTTGGATAAAACCTGTTACAAACAAATTTAACCAATGATCAGCATGAGCATTATAACTAAGAACCAATGAGTACCTTGATTTGTCTCATTTCATTGTAATTGCATGCATATTTCAAAACAGTGGTCAAACAAAAATACAACATGAGAAGGTGCTTTTTGTTGCCATGCATTCATTCATCTTACAGTCAGTTTCTGAGAACACTTGTAAACAACACTTGTATTCAAAGCAAAATAGCATTAAATCATATGCAACGTAAGAGGAAACCACTAAGTAAAAAAATAATTTTTCCCATTAAGTCTATATTCAATAATAATTAACCTAACTCCTCTAGAACCATCATAAATATGTTTTTCAATCTGAATGCCACTTGACCATCATAGATGTTCATCACAAATAATAAAAATTCACATTTACAACAAGCAAAATCATATTTAAAACAAACTGCATAACAACACGCAAACAATGGGGGAACAAACTCTAATGGTTTATTAAGAAAAAAATGGTTAAAATTGATCCATGGATCCATACATAAATAGATAAAAAGATGAGCAACGCCTACCACTGACACTTTGAAGCTTCTCTTCAAACTCCCCTTCCTGCAAAAGTAACAACCCAATTAATCCGAAACAAAAGCAACAGCATACGAAAATTAACACAGAGAGCAGTACAAGGACATACAATTAAAAAAAATAAACAAAGGAATTACCTCGGGTTCAGGGGACATAGCAACTTCATCGTGGCCATAATCAACAATAGCAAGCCTCCCTCTCCTATTACTTCTTTTTGTTTCCAAATTAATAGTCCCTCCTTGCTGCTGCGGCTTCAAAGGCCGTAAAATTCCTCCTTCGGGAGTTGAATTTCGACAATAGGTAGCTGCTTCTGCTTCGGTAGCCATGGCGTTATCATCGTTCGGAGCATCTTCCTCCATGTCGTTGTGTGGTTGTTGGTAATGGAGATCTTCCATTTCTTCATCGTCTTCTTCGTCGTCGTCGTTGTACATTGAGAGTAATGCGATTCCTTCTAATTGTTTCTTTCTGGACGCCATGACTGCAATTCTAGGGTTAGGGTTTCTTCAATTTTGTTAAAAGAGGAAGATATTATTAAAGTTGGGATATTTGCATTTTGTATAAAACATGACTAGCAGCACGCGCTATGCCGCGGGTTGAAGGGGAAAAAAAAATATTTGAGTATTATTAGCGTGTCTTATAAAAACATTTAATTTATAATTAAATGATATTAACATAAAAAAATTAATTAATTTAAATTAACTTGGGTTAATTTATAAAATTAATAAGAATAATTTTAAAAAAAAATTGAAAAGGTCAATTCATTGAGGGATAAAATCTATAAAAAAAATGGAATTTAATTAAAAAAAATCTAAGTAAACTTAAGTCAATCAAATAAACTCATGACATAAATCATACATTTTATTGGATTAATAAATTTTTTAATTTTAAAAATTTTTTTTTATTTAATTATACAACAATAAAGCGCATGATAGTTTTTTTGTATGAAATACTTTTTAAAAATAAAAAAAAAACCATGATAAGCGCACGACACCAAGATAGCAAATATAGATCATTGATAATAAATTATGAAATTGCATTCTTTTAAGTTTGAGTTAAATAAAAAAAAATAAATCATCGATAATAAATGGTGAAATTGTATTTTTTAAAATTAAGGGATAAAAACAACATAAAAATAAACAAACAAATAATAGCTTGAATGCTATAGATTAACTTGTTAAACCCGCAACGTTAATCATGGACTCAATTGGGTTCAATGATTTTTTTATCAATCTTTTTAACCCGAATATAAAATAGCAAAACTAAAAGAAAAACTAAAAAGAACCCAAACATATAAGCTTTGTGGCCCAATGTTATTGAGCATTAAAAAAATAGTTCAGACATATGTGCCAGTTTTTGTTTTTGTTTTGTTTCTTTAAAAGATTGTTACTTTAATTTTTCTTTAAAAAGACAGGAGATGATACGTCATCTGTTTTCTATAGAATTAGAGACTGATATTGCTAGAAAAATAAGGTTTCAGATTTTTTTTTCTAAAAAAACTTAAATTCAACCCATTTTTTATCCAAAAAACATAAAAGACACCTTGATTACAAATGCATATGATCCATATTCTTTATAAATATAAAGGAATATACAGTTATAAGAGACCCAAGTATCTTTGGAAAATGCATTACCATAAATACAATAGTAAGACGATGTAATACAAAATTGTATAAAGATTGACTCAAAGTAATTTGTCCTACACTAGCATTTCCACGTAATAGCTCTACCAAAAAAAAATTCTATTACTGGAATAGCTTCCAGCATACTTTTTATAAATTTTTTTGTGGGTTGTTTTCTTAGACCATGTGTATAAAAATAATTTATTCATGATTTTTTAATTTTTAATTGAAACTTGTATCTATGTTCATAATAAGTTTTTTACTTCAAAAATAATGCTTCTCATAAAAAAAAGACGTTTTTTTAGAAATAAAAAAGAAATATTGGTTTTTGATTAAAAATATATATTTTTTTCTTTTTAGTTCAAATCATTTCAATTTTCATGAATATAATTTTTTTATTACTGTTTCTTTTGGTACTAAGAAAACCATTTTGTCGTAAAAAAAGAAAACTTTCATTAATCATAAAAAAAACAGTTTTAATGAAAAACATATATATTTTTTTATATAATTTTATTCATTATCTTGCCTACAAACATTTATTTTTATTATGGAATTATCTTTACAGCGTAGAAACAACTAGCAACCTTGCTAGTCTAGACTAAAAGCTAAGCCGATTAGATTAGTACGAAGGTTGCATGCTGCTAAGAAGATTACATTTGGCATTAAGAAATTAAAACAACACAAGAACATTGCTATATATACCCAGCTCTGTAACTAATATTTGTGAGATTGTGATTAATCTAAGAGCCAGATGGGCATATAGCTAGGGCAAGCTGACCTGAGGGCCGGGAATGACTGGCGAGGGTCTCCCGCCGACCTCGGAAGAGCTAGTCTTGTATCCATCGATCGCATCACTCACCACAATATATATATCACCGTATCCTCTCTTGCTATTCTCAAGATAAAGAAAGATGCAAGGAATTATCGTTGAAGGTTCTCTGTGTCATCAGTTTTCCCCAGATTTGATTGCGTATCTAGTCTATACGTAACATGAATTTGTAACTCTCGAAATTAATGTTCTGACTAAAATGGAATACTAATCAGTTCGAGAAGAAAGTTTGTCCCGATCGATGTCTGCTGGTAACCAGAAAATAAATTCAGATGCATTGTCTAATTGTTGTATATACAGAAAATAAAATAACCCATATGGTTAAACTAAGATCAATAGCAACTCCACGCTTGTAACTTTCTTCCAAGTCCCAAGATCAAGGCAAGGCATTATATTGTTTCTGTACAATAAAAACCTGGTGATGGATGCCCATCGCTGTCTCCTTTCACTTTCTTACGGAATATATAGCTAGCAGATGGTCGTCGAGAAGAAATATTTCTCAGAGTGAAGTTGCTTTTGCTTTAGTTTTCCAGCCCTTTGATGATGATTGCTTGTCGCTTAACGTATGTACTTCCAACCGACTTTTTGAAAAGGCCTAACTTTCGAAGATTCAGTGATCTGATCGATGAGTTTGCGCGCCAGCTATTTGCATTGGATTACCATTCTTCGTATTCTGAGAATGATCACCTTAGGGATATGTATCTTTCTCCTATTTATATCAAGGATATTCAACAAGTATTTTTTCTTGATACAGTAATTAATTAAAAAATATTTAAAAAACAATTATTATTATACTCTCATACATGATTGAATTAAATTGATGGCAGCAGGGTAATTAATTCCGTGAATACAGTTACTTTGGCTTTGGAAGCATCCCTGTGGATGCTTATTAGCTAGAAAACATGAGAATTAATGTCAAATTATGCCGAGTTATGTCGATAATTTGAGTCTCAGGAACTCCTCTAAATCGCTGATGGATGTTGATTGAGAGCTTCAATTTCTATTGATTAAAAGGACTCGAACTACTCCACTCATGCATGCGCACTGAATAATTCATCTAAAATGTTGCTAGCTAGTACAAATGCACAGCATGATTGATTCTCTGATTGTGATTGGAACAGTCGACGCCGGGATTGGCTTCTGTTGAGTGGACAAGAACTGCCTTCAGAATTGAAATTTCCTTGCTTGCAACGTCTGACCTACACACCCTTTTCCCATTAGCGCACGGAATCTATGACAGCCACTGTCATGTTCGCCGCCTCCAAAATATTAATTTTTCCGACTATATTTATTGCGTTTAAAATAATATATTTTTATATATAACAAAATCTTACATTTATAGAATATATTCTATAAAGTTTTTAAAAATTTATGCTTTTTTACATAACGGCAAATATCTTCACACACACACACACAATGTTGGCTTTCCCTTCAAATTCTTCCCTCGACATCCAAAATAAAACAAAACCTCTTATTTTCCTAATAAAGAATAAAATTCTCTCCACCTAATATACAAGATATTCTATAACGGCCATGTGATCAAAGATCACACCAAAACGGTCCGGTCCCTGCTTCATATGTGTTAAATATCAAATATAATCCTTCGAGGCTGAAGATCACAAGAAGAAGAACACACGTACGCAACTGAAAATAGACGTGCATGGTCACGGAGCATCTACCTCTCCCTCTTTCCGTTAGCAAAAACAAAAAGGAAAATCCATATCAAAAGACGCAAAAGAAAAATATAAAACAATTAAAGATCGAATAAAGGGAAGAAGGAAATACAATAAAAAAAAGTCCAACAAGAATTGAAAAGAAGAGAAGAAGATTAAAGGCTTATTCTGGTTTAAGAAGGTTTCGTAGTAATTATTGTTTTTTGAAGTGTTTTTTTTTTAAATATATTAAAATATTATTTTTTTACTTTTCAAAATTTATTTTTAAAACAACATAAAATTATAAAAAAAATTAATTTTAAAAATGCTTGTCAAATACAAAAACAAATACACTTTAAATGGGATTAGCTAGCCTACCTCCGCATCCTTTTGTTCCTTTTTTTTTTTTTCACTTTTCTTTTGAGACCTTTTTCTTTTCCTTTAAGTTTTTGTCTATAGATGGCTGAAATAAATAAATCACACAAAAAGCTATAAATCTTGAGAGATAGCCAACAGGACACGGTCTCTTGCAAAGTAGCTTAAAATCCGACCCCGTTTCGCTTCGTAGCACGTGCACATCACTCACAATTCAACCAATCAAAACGCGCCATTGCAGCATGTTGGCCTCGTAGTTATCCCATGCGCGTGAGGTAATATTTCAACCAGACCCGGGTGACTCAACTCAACACGGATGTATGTCTTTGAGCAAACCCAAGACTTGCTGCATGGTGGGCCTCTTCTCAGGCAGCTCAGCCGTGCAGAGGTACCCAACTCGGAGGCACTCAACCATCTCGCTTGCTGAGTCGCCGCCGAGTCTCAGCCTCGAGTCAATCGCGTCACCACCACGACCCTCTCTCACTAGCCTCCTCACCCACCCCACGTTCTCTCCGCTCCCTTGTTCGCCCGTCATTAACTCTATCAACACAACCCCGAAACAATACACGTCATACTCAAACCCACAATCTTTGTTATCCAAACCGACACTCCTGTTCTTTTGGCCGACGTTACGAAGTCCAAAATCGGCAACCCGGGGTTCGATGGAATCAGAGAGGAGGATGTTGGACGCGACGAGGTGGCCATGAATGGATCCCGCGTGGTGGAGATAGGCAACACCACGAGCCACCCCGACGGCAATTCGGTGGCGCGTGAGCCAGTTAGTTTTCTCTTCAGGAGAAGCAACGTGGGACCCGTGGATGTTTTGATTCTCCCACGTGTCAGCGCTCCAGTCCTCCAAGTTGGTTTTGAGTGTGGGCAGCTCGTGGAGCCAACGGTGGAGATCTCCGTTGAACATGAATTCGTGCAGTACGAGCTTCTCTTTACCTGGTATAAAAAATTATAAACAAGGGAGAGAGAGAAAATAAAAAACATTAAGTTTAATATTAAAACGTAGAGTTAGATGTTTTTTTAAAATTTTTATTTTTTAATATTACCATATTAAAAACATAAAAAAACTAAAAAAAATATTAAATTTATTCTAAAACAAACACGCTTCTAAAAATAAAAGTTTCACTATCAATTAGTAATAAACAAAACAAAAACTCAAGCGTATTTCCATCAAGATTCTTGGGTGTCCAAGGATATAATAATTAATATATTTTTTAAAGACAAGCATATTTACGAACTCGGTGCGAAACAGGCACGAATACTCTCCGGAGCGGGAGGACCGCAGACATGGAGAAGAGAAACAGGTGCAAGTTTTCAAAATATTTGGCACGAATCAGGGAACTTGCAAAAAATTAATCACGAACTTCTAAATTTGTAATCATAGTTATCTGCTAGATTTTAAAGTGACAGGGCCTACACTATAAACAACTACGTGCCAAATTCTGAAGTCTGATCGAACCCTAGAATTTAATGACAGCCCGTGAGACCATTAAACAGATAGCCACAGATTTATCAAAGATTAAAATGAAAAATAAGTAGAAATATTACCTGCGATGCAGTACCCACATAGTGGCAAGAGGTTGGGGTGTTTCAGTTTGGAAAAATCTTCAAAAATAGCTACTGCATCACCATGATCAAGGTCCCTTGCATTCTCCAAAACCTTGATCGCCACATGGAGGTCTCCTGGTAGGACAGCCCTATAGAGGGGTCCGCACCTGCCCTCTGCTAGGAGAGAGTCCTTTCCAAATTGTGAGGTGGCAGCAATCAAGTCCTTGAAAGTGAAGTTCATCAATGGCTTAGATGACATGATCACTGGTGCTGATGTTGGCTCCTTAATGTCTGCCACCCATGATGAACCTGACTCCGTTTCAAAGCTGAACGGCCCTGATTTGTCCATCTTGAATGTGAATTGGACTGGTTTAGAGATTGCCCATTTGTTTCTTTTTGCAATCTTTCGCCTTCTGTGCATGCAGAAGACGCAAACAGCAATAGAAACCAAGAGGAAAGCTGATGTCGATGAGACACTAATGATCAAAGTTTTGGCTTTTGATTTGGACCTTGCTTTTTTGGTGTGTAAGTAAACTGGTGGGTATTTTTGTATGGTTCCCTCGTGAGGCTGGGATTGTGGCTTCATGGTGGGATTAGTTGGGGTTTTTGAGGTGTTGAAATTCAAACTACCACCATGACTAAAAGCAGATTTTCCAAATTTGTTGTACTTGTCATAGCCAACAAGCCCTGAGAAGTTGTTTAGTGAAACATTCAAGAACTCAAGACCATCTAATGGAGGGAAATCAGAAGGGAATTTACCATTCATGGTGTTGTTGGAGACATCCAGATACTTCAATGATTGGAGACCTGAAATGACTGTTATGTTGCCTGAAATGCTGCAGCTCGAGATGCTTAGAGACTCTAGCTTGGTCAAGTTAGCGAACCCGGAAGGCAAAGAACCTAAATCATTGTTAGAGATGTCAAGAACCTCTAGATTCCCAAAACCAGAGACTTTAACCAAGTTGGTGAACCTGTTGGTTGAGAGATTGAGCACTTTAAGCATTGATATAGACGAGCCATTAATCCCAAACCCAACGCTCCCTCCAAGCCCATTCTTGGACAGATTGACTTCACGCAGGCTCTTTATAGACCAAAACCAAGCTGGCACCCGACCCTGAAGTGAATTGCTGGAGAGATCAATTATGTGCAGTTGGGACATGCTCTTGAGATACTTCCAAGAAATGCTTCCACTCAAGTTTCTTGAAGGAAGTCTTATTTCTGTTATAGGAGGATGAGAACAGTTTGCAGCAGGACCAGCATGTTGAAACCAGGAAAGGTTGAAGCCAGAGACAGAGCTAAAAGCCTTCGAGACCAGTTCTTGGTCTGTGCTGTTGCATGTAGATTCTACAAACACAAACAGTGAAAAGACAAGCAAAAACCTGCAAAACACATCCATTTTTCTGGCTTCACAGCATCAAGTGTCAACCACTGTCACTTCTATTTTCCATACAAGAGAGGGGGCAAAAGAGAACTAGAGAGAATGAGATGTAAAGAAAGAAGGCTAGGCTGAGGTTCTTCTCTTGATTTTGTTGGTTTTGTTAATGGAGAAGAGAGAATGTCGAGTCTTTTTGCTAAAGCATAAACCAGAGAAGAAGAAAAGAATTTGGATTTACTCCTTCAACTTTGACTGCTGTGTCTCAATTGACTATAAATGAAGTCCTAAAATTCCCCGGTTAGTGATGTGGTGATTGCTGAAGAAATGTTATTTAAAGTGGCATATTTACACATAAACAGTAAATCCTGAGGTTTTCGAGGTTCGAGCGGCATTGTTTAATATTTATGTCCAATTATATTTTTAATTTTTTTAATTCTAAATTAATATTTTTATATTTTTAGATAGTTTCTATTTGTATAATATTATTATTTGTTACTGTATCAGTTAGAATATAGGAGGAAATAGAAGTAGACCTGTGGCCGTCTAGGCCATGGTTGACTCTTTTTTCTGCAGCACCTCCCTGATAAAGATGGCAAGTATGGTGCCGTACGTTACAGGCACTGATTGATACCTTGATATGCAGCTATATGAGCCTATGATTTGCATCAGATAAATCTCGATCATTGATATTGTGTTGGGTTGCCTTCCAAGGGACCCACTCTAGTATTTTGTACAGGTAGAGGG
>Ga0325410_1002656_pt1 | contig 20000 bp, 11 predicted proteins | sample PopdelMetagenome_16_FD_206182 | JGI IMG/M metagenome (GOLD analysis project Ga0325410, IMG submission 206182) | Populus deltoides microbial communities from Bellville, Georgia, United States - Xylem-PdIQD-R3 | ecosystem: Host-associated > Plants > Phyllosphere > Stem > Wood/Secondary xylem... | reverse complement strand
TGGACCATCATTTTCCAACCTAAACAAACCACAATGCTGCAATGGAAAGCATTTTTATTATATATGTTTATAGATTCCTCCCTATCGTTGAAAAGTCTTCTCCTTGGTCAATCTACTACGTCTCCTTCGATGCTACTATTTTGCAAGGGACTCCAGCCAAGTCTGGATTATCTTCTCAGATATATATATATATATATATATATATATATATAATGTATAACTTAATAGTGATCGGTTGTTTTTAGTATTCGGAGGAAGAAGACGAAGTAGATTTTAATAAGAGATTGATCTTGAGACAAGAGGCAAACTTAAGCATCGGGTTATATAAAATATAAAAAAGCTCAATTTCCCCGTATAGTTAATAGTTATTTTGATGCGTTGAAATTAAAGATGATTTTTTTAAATATATATATAAAATACTTTAAGAATAAATTATTATTGCAATCCCAAATACCACATTAAACAAAATAAACCATAGCAAAAAAAGATTTATACCATGTCTGTTAGTATATAGAAGGCAGAAGCAGATCAATAAATTCAGAGTTGAGAGAGAGAGCTTCTGATGCACCACACCATCTCCTGCTACAAGCCTACAACCTCCCTCAGTTTCAGGCTGCTTTGATAAAAATTAAATTTCCTGTCTTTCTTGTTCGTCAGTGATCATAAAATCCCAATCCCAATCATTCTTAGTCATCCATAAATCTCTTTCTTATGGCTCACCATTCTCACCACCATAACCATAACTCAGCAAGCGATGGCGTTTCTCAAAGAGTTAACAGCCCTCGTTTCTCAGGTCCAATGACTCGCCGTGCTCACTCTTTCAAGCGCAACAACACCAGTTCTAACAACAACAATAATGCCGGTAACGCCAACAGCAGCAACAACGTTAGTAACGGTAACAGTAACAATAGTAGTCTTAGCCCCCATCTTGAGATTGATCTCCCCTTAAACTCTCCTAGATCTGAAACCGTTGATGGGTTTGAAAGGGAAAGTCACAGCAGGCAGAATCTGAGCCAAAGAGTTCATGGGGGTGTGGTTAGGATTTTGACAAATAAGAAAGGTAGTATTGGATCTGTGATTTTGGATTTTGGGTTCAAGGAAAGGAAGAAACTTGGCCACTGGATGTTCTTTTTCTTTTGCGGGCTTTGTTTGTTTCTGGGTGTTTTTAAGATTTGCTTATATGGGTGGTTTGGATCTACCCTTGAAAGAGCTGCCTCCAATCAGGTACTTCATTTGATTGTCCATACTTAATTTTCTAAAGTTTTGTTGCTTTTCAAGTCTTGATCTTTGCACCTTAAAGTAGAGTGTTTTCAGATTGTTGTCAGGCTGCTGCGTGCCTTTGTGTGCATAAGAAATATTTTGCTAGAATAAATGTAAAGGCTACACTTGTATGGTAGTGTTTAATTCCGAACTATTTTTAGAATGTTTGCATCTACTTTGCTAAGATATCTCTTTGTAGCTAAAAGGAGATAATTGGTAGCCTGGGGTGTACATTTAGATGATAATGTGCGACAATTGATTCCACAACCAAGCTAGAAGCTGCATTGTAGAATTTTTATGAAACTAAAACTTGGAATCCTGATGTGTTAAAAAAATGTGTGTGATAACTGTCTTCTAAAATCTGAAATTCGTCTCTAGTTCTACAGACTTAATTCTCCTGCTGTCAGATGAGTGTCTGTTAGGTTTAGGACTTCCTGAAAACTGAAGGCCAATATGCTGAATGGCTATGGCTGTACAGTTGTCCAGGCTTTCCATTTGCAGCCTCGATTAACTAATAGGGAAGGTAACTCACTGAACAGTGTTTTTTTATATTACTTTTTGATGTCTTGTTTAGATTGTTTCTTGTTACCTAACTTTTCTATTGGTATTTCATGATATGTTTGAGTATCCACATGTGTTAGTTCTCCTGCACTTCCTTCTGCTCATATTAAGTATTGACCATCTTTTATCTCATCTAAAGTATTCTGCATTTACAATCAGGATGTATTCGGTTCCATCACCCGACAGGAACAAGACTCTTACCGATACATGGGATCAAGAAATGATCAGAAAAGAGTGATAATAGAAGTAGGCTCGGATGTGGTTGATAGACTGAATAAGAAGGCTGAAGTAAGTCTTGAATTCATCCTGAGCACTTTAGTTCTTGATATCGCACAATTTGATTTCTCCCTAAATTAGGGAGTGGGAAGTATTAGTAAAACCTAAATCTGGTTTTATGTGTTTCTGAAATCTGCTTTTCATTCAGTTCTCAGGTATCTGGTCCAAGCCCAATAGTGAAAATTTCACCCAATGCATTGACCAGCCCGGAAATCACAAAAGTATGAAAAAGAAACAATTAATTACTTCAATATCTCTCTTCTTTACCTTATGTGTGTACGTGTTTCACTCATGATGCCTTTGTGGGATTTTTTTCTTCTCAAATTCATCTTCTCTTGGCTTGGCAGAGCTTGGTGCAAGGACAAATGGTTATATTCTCATAAATGCTAATGGTGGCTTAAATCAGATGAGATTTGGGGTCTGGCTTTTGTATTTTTGTTATTTCTTCTAGCTAATTTTGATTGACACGAGCTTTGGGCTGATGCATAAAAAATTCTAGTGTGCAGATTTGTGATATGGTAGCTGTAGCTAAAATTATGAAGGCAACGCTTGTCCTTCCCTCCCTTGATCACACCTCCTACTGGGCTGATGATAGGTTTGTTCTCTAATTATGCAATTCACTTGGACTGATAACATATGATATGAATAATTATTTTCTTCATCCAATTTAGTTGTGGAATATACCACGAATTGTGCTAAATACAGAATTGGTAACTGATACATTTACCAGAGTATATTCTGCTAGTAGGGGAGCATGTCTTTGACTAATGCATGTAAGCACATTGAATTTGAAGAGTAGGACCAGAGCTTGTAAGAGTGCTGTTTAATCATGTTTCTTTCTTTTCTTATTGAATTTGGGCTTGTAATGAGAGCAAGTTACTAATTCCATTTGATTTTTCCATGGAAGAAACCTCATCGCCCTAGCTAAGAAGGTTTTCTCTGATGTTCTTGACATTTGATAAAATAGATATTGTTTAAATTGCATAGAGGCTCCCTACTGTTTTTGGATGATCCATGAGCTAACTAATTTCCTCAACTGTTTCAGTGGATTTAAGGATTTGTTCAATTGGCAACATTTCATTGACACGCTGAAGGATGATGTCCATATTGTGGAGAAGTTGCCACTTGCCTATGATGGAATTGAGCCATTCAACAAAACACTGATATCTTGGTCCAAGGTGACAATATTATTAATCAACTCATTATTTTTGCTGAGAAATACTATTGGTCTGTGGGAATGGACTCAAATGTTGTTGTTGCCTTCTCTTAGGGTGTGTTTGGCTGGGCGGTTCAACCTGTTTTTTGTCAAAACTTGAATTTGTTTTTACTTATTTTTTTTTATGTTTTCGGGTCGTTCTGATGTGTTGGTATAAAAAATAATTTTTAAAAAGTAAAAAAAATCATTATTTTTGATGCATTTTTAAGCGAAAAACACTTCAAAAAGCAACTGCTATCACACTCCCAAGCAACTGCTACCACCCTCTACAACTGATAACAATTGATTTGAAATCTTCTCTCAGGTTCATTATTACAAAACCGAGGTCCTGCCATTGTTGAAGCAGCACAAAGTAATCTATTTTACTCACACCGATTCTCGTCTTGCCAACAATGGTCTCTCAGATTCTATTCAAAAGTTGAGATGCCGTGCTAATTATAGGGCACTGAAATATTCTAAACCAATAGAAGAACTTGGAAACACCTTGGTCAGCAGAATGAGAGAAAATGGAAGCCCTTATCTTGCTCTCCATCTGAGGTAAGCTCTGACTGTTGAATCTCTTGTTCTAAACTGAGACTAGAATTGTTGTAATTATTCTTGTTTTGTTTGTCCCATGCCATTTTAATTGCCAGAATTCTGTCTATAAATTGGGAAGGTAATTGTTACTATAATATTCTTGTTGGAAAAGTCAATGACATAAATAATAAAGCACAAGGGCTGATCGATGTCATTTGTTTCTGCACAATCATTTTCAAGTCTAACAGATTAAACATTGAAAATGATCTGCCAGAACTTCTCCTAACCTTTCCTTTTGTGTGCTATTTTATGGTTTATTAAAATTTTTGTAAAGACTCCAACTTGGAAATGGAAATGTATTAAGCTTTGAATCCTTGAATAGACATCCCTACACTAACCAAAAAGAAGCTAGCTATGCCCCTGTCGGGGATAAAAAGACAGGGTGGAAGGTTCCCCAGGAGAGAGATATGGAATAGGGAACCCCAACCTTTTTCCTTTCTAAGAAAATCGGAAAAGAAAACAATATGCTATGCACTAGTGCTTAAGCTTGATGCAATTACCTGGACCTACTGACTCGCAAATCATTTTTCTTGGGGCATTAATTATGCTGTCATAAAAAATTGTTTGTTCAAGTCAATCTACTTGCATCTTCTACCTATAATCAAATAATAATTCTCTTTTTTTAGTGCAGGTATGAAAAGGATATGCTTGCATTTACAGGATGCAGCCATAATTTGACAGCAGCAGAAGATGAAGAGCTACTTAGGATGCGATATGAAGTCAGCCACTGGAAAGAGAAAGAAATAAATGGGACAGAAAGAAGGTTGCTTGGCAATTGCCCATTGACCCCTAGGGAGACTTCCCTTTTGCTCAAAGGATTGGGTTTTCCATCCAGCTCTAGGATTTACTTGGTAGCTGGTGAAGCTTATGGGAGTGGAAGCATGCAATACCTTTTAGATGACTTCCCAAACATCTCTTCACACTCCACTCTCTCCACAGAAGAGGAGCTGAATCCCTTCAAGGATCATCAGAACATGTTGGCTGGTCTAGACTATCTTGTTGCACTTCAAAGTGATGTGTTTGTCTACACTTATGATGGGAATATGGCGAAGGCAGTTCAAGGTCATAGGCGATTTGAGGAGTTTAAGAAAACAATCAATCCAGACAAGTAATGTTCAAACCTAATCACTTCCAACTAAATCTAGCATGTCTGATTTGGGTTGTTTTTAGTTAATTTTTCATCGATTGCATTCATAGCATCTAATTATTGGGAATGCTGTTGATGCAGGATGAATTTTGTGAAGCTTGTGGATGAGTTGGATGAAGGAAAAATATCTTGGAAGAAATTCAGTTCCAAAGTGCAAAAGCTTCACAAAGATCGAATTGGAGTTCCATATGCAAGGGAGCCTGGAGAGTTTCCAAAGCTGGAGGAAAGTTTCTTTGCAAATCCCCTTCCTGGATGTATTTGTGAAACAGCACAAGAAAAATAGCCTCTGAATAGGCATATTTTCTTATATTACCGTTGTGACGCCATCCCAATGGCTTGCAAAAAAGTGTGCTGCCATTATACTTGGCATATTATCTTGATAGCAACCACCTTCATCCTCCAAATTGAGGGACGACTCGGTTAGTCAGCTGGAAAGTGCCCCTGCTCGTACAAAGTATAATCCATGTGCAGGACGGAGCCAATGCAATGAGGTCCTAATTGTTGTATCTTGAATATACCAGTTGCAGATAGGTTTTCGACAATCTTCTACTTTTCTCAAAGAGACAACAAAATTGTAGACACTTGTAACCATTCTTTTTAATACAGAAATGTGCTTGGTGGTTTGGATATGATTTAGTTAGGGTGGTTTTTTCGGATATTGCTAATGGATTTGTTTTTGGACTAGATAGACAAGGTGAAATCAAAGAAGTTCGAACATGAAACCGATCATGGTTGGGATGCTGTTGGTTTTTGAATCTTGTTTTTTTTTTTCCCTGTTAATTTAAAATTCTTTTCCTATTAGAAATAGGCGTGTTAAGTTTTCATTTGGTTCAAGTGTTTCTTTTTTAAGAATGTTGGTTTAAGGTTTTATTTAAATAGCCTGGAGAAAGTATTACTATTGATTTCACAATTTATCCATAACATGAGTGGAGGTCATGGGGTTAAAGAGAAACACATAGAATCCAATCATAGAGGCTTGTTCGATTGTAATGGTTGTCAGCAGACATAACAGAGCCGTTGAATTAGCTTTTGCTAGGAGATTCATAAACAAGAATCATGAAGAGGAGAGAGATGTATTTAAGGACTTATCTCGGGAATATCCAAGCCTAAATTTGTTCTTGCAATCACATATAGAAAACTATAACCAGAAGTTTGGTGAGGTCAAAGTTGAAGGAGGCTCCAAAGGTTATGTAAATTATGATAGATCATAACTTGAGAGACAACACTAGCTTGAATCAATGAATGAATTTCAATTTAGGGTAGATATCCCTAACTTCAACGAAGATTTGAACATAAAAGAGTTTCTTGATTGAGTTGTCATATGCAACAAGATAAAGGAATGCATGAATATCACAAAAAAGGATGATAAAACTAATCCCATATAGGCTAAAGAAAGGAGCTTTTTCTTGGTGGAATCACTGGATGAATATACATGCAAGAGAAGGACAACAACGTCTTACATCATCATGGGAAAGGATGATAAAGAGTTGCATGGCATGTTTTTTCCTCCTGATTACAAGCACTATTTATTTCAACAATATCAGGACTGTTCAATAGATATATTTATGAGTATAAGGTTGAGTTTTAGAGGTCGGTAGAACACAATCACTCATTGGAGATGGAAGGACAAATTGCAAGTTTACTAAGGGTTAAGGCTTGCAATCAAATACAAGATTGGAATGTACATGCTATATAAACTAGCAATGTAAACCCCACTTAAACATAAGATCATAGAAAGAAATTAAAAACCTCGATGAGTAATTACAATCCGGGATAATTGGATCGGGAATTGCTATGACAGGTGTCATATGAAAAGATGATTATGAAGGGTTAATGCATATTCGGTGATTAATATCGACACTTGGGACATCAAAATAAAAATAAAAAAACTTTGCTGAAACCTCGGTAAAACGGTGATAATTTGATTACCAAATCGTAGGAATTAATTATAAATGCTTATGAAATCATCGGGCGTTACAAGCAAAATAAAAAATATAACATTGGTGAGATGCTGTTAACAGAAAAGGATATTAATAGCAAATTTGATCTTTCTTGAAGATCGAACAATGAGGCGAGTAAATGAAATACTTCAAACAAAGAAAAGATGATTCAAACATCGTAAACATATCTTATAAATAGGTTATAAATTTATAATATCTCGTTTGGATAACATGCTGGATTAGTTACATAGAGTACAATCCATACAAAGATTTACTTGTGAAGTGGATACCATCATATTTAGAGTCAATGGAGGAAAATTATCAATGCAAATTAGAGGGAGGGTTAGGCCTTTTATATTGTCTAACATGTTGAGCACTTTGATGTAATTGACGAATTATGTTTATATATCCCTTTATCAATAGATATGTGATAATTTATTTCAATGATATTTTGATTTGTAATTGATCTAAAATTGACCATTTGAAACATCTAAAGAAGGTGCTGAAAGTTTTGTTGGAGAATAAGCAATATGTGCATTTGAAAAGGTATAAATTTATGATTGGTAAAATATTAATTCTACTGTTTATTGTTAGTGCAACTAACATACATGTCGATGATGACAAGGTTAAGGTCATTAGAGATTGGCCAAAATCTAAAATAGTTAGTGAGGGGTGTAGTTTCTATGAATCAACTATTTTTTATAGGAGATACAAATTTTCAGTATTATTGTTTCACCAATTACTGAATGCATTAAAAAAGAAAAGTTTGATCATCGAGATGAGATAGAAAAAAGCTTTGCTTTGATTAAAAAAAGTTTAAGCATTGCTCCAATTTTAACACTTTCAAATTTCATCATGCTATTTGAGGTTGAGTGTGATGTGTGCGTATAAGCATTAATGATGTATTGTCCTAAGAGAAAACATCTATAACATTCTTTAATGAAAAATTAAGTGATGCTAGATTGAAATGGTCAACTTATAACAATGAGTTCTATGTTATTTTTAGGACCTTGAAGAAATGGAGGCATTATTTGATTGGAAAAGAATTTGTGTTGTAGACTAATCATCACGCACTAAGATTTGTATATAGCATGTGCAAATTAGTAATGATATTTATACAAGATGAGTGAGTACTAGTAACTATTCCCAATGAAAATAGTATATAAAGTAGGAATCCAAAACAAGGTTGTTAATACTTTAAGTAAAATGTAAACTTTATTAGTTACCTGGAAAAGAGAGATTACTCGATTCAAGTTCTTGATAAATTTGTATAAGCATGATGGGGATTTTAGCGAGTGATGAGAAAAGTATCAAATCCAATTTGTTGGTAATTTCTATATTCATTATGGATTATTGATAAAAAAAAAAAAGCTTTGCACTCATTGTTCTTCATTGTAAAAGAAAGTGATTTGAGATTTCTACGGAGAAAGTTTGGTTGATCATTTGGTATGAAAAAAGACTATTGATGCTGTTAGTTAAATGAATTATTGGCCTAAATTAAAATAAAATACTAGTAAGTTTGTGCAAATGTGCTATGTTTGTCAAATTTTTAAAGGGAAAATATTTTTCCTTGCCTTTATCTATTCCTGAAAATACATGGAAGAACTTGTTTATGAATTTTATACTTGGATTACCCCGTACATAAAAGGAAATATATTCTATATATTTGTTGCAATGGACATGCTCTAAAAAATGGTCCAATGATGTTTCTGCAATTGCTCGACTTTTTTTGTTTTTGTCATTTCTAAGAGGTTGTCGCTTTCATGAGGCATCAAAATCCATTACTTTTGATCGAGTTAGCGTGTTCCTTAGTTATTTTTGGTGAAAATATGGAAGATATATGATTTATCTTTGAATTTCAGTAGCACTAGTTATAATACTGTTATTGAAAAGATGGCTATAATCGATTGGATCATGTCTAGAAAATGCTGTTTATTTTTTTAATTTAAGTTAATTTTTCTAGTTAATTTAGGACTCCTTTTCAAAATAGTTCTAAGAGTTTTATATTTTTCTAAGAAGATCAGTTTAACTTGTTATACAAACAACTTCTGGGAATCCGTAGTTGGGATTAAAGAAAAAGGAATGTGGTCTTCTGTAGGATTATCGAAACTGGAACAAAATCTCTTGAATTATGCGTTCAATGCATTCTTTATCCTTTGATTCACAAGAATTAATCAACAGACCAGCAAAAGAGTGAGAGAAAGGACGCTTACACGAAGCATTTAATTCCACAAAAAATCTAATGGGTTGACAGAATCTCACAGAGAAAAATTTATATCCAAAACAGTCAAACTAGAGACAAAAATTGATGAGAGATCCACGAGGCACTATAGCTTCAGAATAGATCCAACGAGGTCGTATAGAGGTGCAAGCTCCCCTCTGTCTATCAAGCGAAATTCCTGCATCATGGCACAGTCCACAACATTAATGCTTCAACTACAAAGGCATGGTAAGACTACTAAAATGCTTCCCCAGCTTTCAAGGATTCGTTTATTGGAAATGATTTAAGCAAAAAAGGAATTAGAGATCCTTGTGATTTCTGATGGTAAATCATTAGGCACGCATAATATACACGAAAAGAATCTGGCATGCAAGTGAAATCCTTGTGATTTCTGATGGTAAATCATTAGGCACGCATAATATACACGAAAAGAATCTGGCATGCAAGTGAAATGACATGATCTTGGAAGAAAGAAAGAAAAAAGCTCACCCATGTAAAGAGAACAAAATGCTTGAAGCAAGTATTTAGATGAGCTTCTTCCTTCAAGCTCACAATCTTCTGAAAATGTGAGTGATAGATGTGGGCGTGTACTCGGAATAATCGCTTAAAGATTGTCTTGACAACATCTTGGAAATTTGGAGGAAATGGCGCCCCTGTAAGCACATTAGAGTTAAATACAAAGATTCCCTTGCAGCATAAACTAGTTAGATGAAAACAACCAATGTTTCAATAAAACAGCACACGTTTTCTTATCAAGAAATTCCACTAACCCAGCTTTTGAGGGAAAATCAACTCATCATCAAGCTGAGCCTCAATCCAGTCCATTAGATATTCGACATATTTTGGAGCAGACACCTCAATTGGCTTCTTAATGGTAACTCCATCAGCCCATCTATACTCGTATCTAAGCGCAAAAATATAGGTCAGCACTTACTTCATAAAAACATGGAAAAAGATCAAAAAACTAAACCACAAAACTGCAATTTTAGCTATGAAGAATCTCTGGCCATTCAAATCAGAAGGCAGAGTAAAACTTTTAGCATATATTCCCAATTGGGAAAAATCAGCAACATATTTTGGAGCTGGATTTCAACTAGTCAATCCTCTACAAGTTAATAAATGTAGAGATCTGATCTGTTAACATCTTTCCAAATGTTCTATCCTCGTAGCATGAGAAAACTTTAGCACAGACATGACGCATCTGGCACAATAAACACAAGGATCATTTGAGCAAAAAAGAAAAAGCAAAACCAAACGCAATCTCCACTCCTCCCCAAAGCATGCACCCAAATGCAGTGATAGACACAGTCATGCATGCACATATATTCTCTCCTAGCCAAACCATAAAGAGGGAAACAGAGGTAGAAATATACAAAGATTACAGCAATTTAGCAAATCATTTGCATTAACTTTCTACAACAAAAACTACAGACAGAACTTGATTTAGGGATTGAGAATGATACTTTGGTCCTGCTGTCATCGTTGGACAGTTGGCTGCCGTGCAGAATTCAGTAAGAGTGCCATATAAAATATTCACTTGATTGAAGAAATCCACGGCTGTAGAAAAAGAATATAAATGAAAAGATCAAATAAAACTGCGGAAGCTCAAAAAATCATTTTCCTTTACAACAAACCACAGATATTTACTTCTCAACTCCTATAAATCGTTTGCATTCTGAAGTACAAAATGTAGAAATAAAAGGAGTAGAGAACTATGGCACGTATTAAAAGAATTACAATCAGTTGAAAGCAATTAATTTTCAATTTCAAAGCCATCGTGTTCCTACATGAATCTTTCAGAAATTTGTACCAAGTATCGAAATCTCCAGAGAAGAGACACCCAAAAAAAAAAAAAAAATTTAACTATATGAATTTGTCTAGAAATATAGTTTCACAGAATAAAATAAATCCTACAATGTGCAGAGTATCTTACTATTCACAGCGAGCCACTCGTTGATATCTTCTCCAGGAGGCAATCGCACAGCTTCCCTAAGGTTCCCACTACCCAAAGTAGCATCAATATGCCTTTGAAGTTGAGCACCCTGCAATTCGAATAACAGTTACATCCATCCATTCCTTTAACTATATGCATAATATCATGAAGAGAGAATGAGAGAGGCCACTAACCTTACTTCCTGAAGGAGCATTCTTCTTGGGCCGAAATGTCTTCTGGTTTCTTCAGTTAACGTAAGCCGATTCCAACAAAAAGAAAAGAAAGAAAGATCAAATCCCAAATTTAACAATAAAACATAAATAAAAACGAAAAGATGATTAGCAATTCCTAAAATATCTAGTTTCAACAATGGTGACAGAAAAGAACCATTCATTGCATTGATCATCAATCCATCACTAGCCATTACACAGAACATGAGAGCATTTAAAGATAATCGTAATAATAAGAGAGATTATAAATGGGAATGAGAGATAAACACTAATGGATTAAGAATCAGGTGCCCCACAAGAGGAAAAGGAAAGAAATACCTGCTGCCAAGACCAAAAAGACTCATAGTATGAATTTGTTTTCCTACCACACAATACAAAATGCAAGGCAGGGGAAAGAAATTAAGGTTTACAAGTATAGAAACAAAGACAGACATATATACATATGTTAAGTAACGACTGACTGGCAAATACATGGAATGAGTAATCTCTCACCGTCTTTGTTTCTACTCTGTCAAGCCAAATTGCCAAGGCTTAGGCTCACCTACTCTTTTCTTTTTCATTTGCGAACCCGCTTATCTGGCTGATCTACAAAAGGAAAAAGAATTTCCATAGGATTGATCACCGCTCTTGATTTAGGATAATCCAACGATATTTAAGGTGGTTTGATTTTCAATGAAATCGGAAAGAATAATAAAGAGTTCTTTAATGAAAGTTGAAGAAAAAAAATAAAAAAATCTTTGGTCTAGAAATATAAAAGACAAGAGAAATAGAAGGGTGGGACCAGAAAATGACAAGCATCTAGCTGTCTAGATTTTGTCATTATGGATTGGGTCAAGCTTTGCTGGTGCTAGCGTTTCAGGATTAAAGACGGCTGTATATCTGTAGTTGTAACTTGTAATGGATTATTATTATTATTATTATTATTATTATTATTATTATTATGATCATCAGCATCAGCATCATCATCATCATCATCAACGTCATCAAATGGAGAAGACTGATTCAGGTTGGCGACTCCATCCATCCATCCATCATCATTCGTTGAATGATAGTTGTCTTGTGACAATACAATGGTTGATGTCACCTTGCTCATTTATGAAAATAAATGAAATAAAATTATTAATAATAAAAAAATAAAAAATAAATATAAATTAAGATATTCAACCACATAAAATGAGATATTTATTATATTATATTTATTAAATTTATTTATTTATTTAAATCAATAAAAAATAATAGAAATAGAAACGCAAATGAAACTAATTGAATAAACTTGCAACCTAAAAAAATCATTACGCGAGACTGAACATATAAGAAATATTATTTAAAAATAAGTATTTTTATTTTTAAAAATAAAGTTCATTTGTATAAATTAAAAAATATAGATGAGAATAATATCTTCAAAAATCAAACAAAAATAAAACAATTTTAAAAAAAATTCTATCCAAAAATGACATGCATAACCCGTAATCTAGGTCATGATACTGATATAAACATGTAGAAAAGAAATAGAAGATAATCACAAAATCAATATTAAAAAAAAAACTAATGTAGAATGATAAGATTGTAAAAGAAAATAAGAAAAAAAAAGAAGATGTTGAACTACATTAACTTTTTAAACTCGTGGTCCGGGTCATTAGATCGGAAGCGCTACAAATAAAAAAGATACGAATTTCAATCCCTAACAAATCAAATGTTGAAAGATAAAATCAGGAAAAAAATCAATTACAAAAAGGATCTAAGAAAAAAAATCTTAATTAAAAGAATAAGGGTGGAAATAAAAATAATAATTAGAGGGCAAACAAAATTTTTTGATTGAGGGTTAAATTGAATTGAAAAATAGTTTTAACAAAAGAAAAAACAAATCAAAAGAATTAGGGTGAAATTGAAAAAAATAAAACAACATAAACTTTGATTGAATGATGAAATTGAAAACCAATAAAACTTAACAAAAAGGCCAAGGAAATAAATTAAGAATCAAAAGAATAAGGATTAAAATGAAAAAAATAAGAAATTTTAATTGAAGGACTAAATTGAAAACAAACAAAACTTTTGTAAAAGGAATAAGAACGAAATAAGAAATTAAAAGAATGATGACTGAAATTGAAAAAGCATAAATAAAGAACTTTAATTGAAGGATGAAATTAAAAGCCAATAAAATTTTAACAAAAAGGCTAAGGAAATAAAATTTTATGGTTTGCCGCATATCTTGATTTAGAAACACATAGAGTTTGGTCATTTGTTTTATATCTAAGAAAAATCTTGATTTTTAAGGTTTCTTGGCGATAAATCTTAATTTGGGATATTTTAGGTTTTCTTAAAAAAAAGATAGTTTTTGCATCAATGTCTTTTTTTAGTTTCAACCACTATATATACAAAAATAAAAAAATAAAAAATAAAAAATTGAAGGTTCTATTATTATTTTGAATTATTTAATCTTATTTCATTAATTTCTTAATTTTTTGTCTTTTTTTTTCATGTCATTCATATCTCACATGAATTTGTATTAATACTCGTGTTTTTGTATTTGTAATTTTGTATTAGTAGTTTTCAGTATTTATTGCTTCTTGATTTTTTACATTATTTGATTTCATTGTTAATATATTAATCTTTAATTTTTTGTGAAGTAGTTCCTTAAATAACTGAAATCTTAAGAATTGAGTGGTGAAAGGTGAATGTGAGTATATTAAAGTGAAAAATAAAAAATTTATGTGAAACACAAGGGAAATGACATCTATTGAGTGTAAGTACGTGAGACGGTATATGAATACACACACATGAGTTAGTATCAATATATATATTGATACCAACTTAATTTTCAACTCTTGATAATATCAACTAAGAGTGAATCATCACTACCAAAAGATAGAAATAATCTTGAATGAGGTTATTTGGCCATATAACAACAATTCGAGTTAAGGAATACAAGGTTTGTCAAGGTAATAAGTGAGATGGATAGTTTGAGAACTAAAGTTGCTAGTTTTCAAGATGGGCTAGACCATATAATTTTGGAAGGAAAAAGGTTTGCAAGATGAGCTAATTCATTTCTAAAAGAATCTATAGCCAAAAATACTAATGAAGAGGCCAAAGATTTTAATGATAACCATAGTGGTAGGTTTGGGCCACATAAAAACCAAAGGCCTAGGAAAATTCGACCACTTGAGCAATTCAGCCATAGGAGATTTTAGAATGGTTTGGATAGAGATTTGGATGGTATTAAAATGAAGATTCTGGTTTTTTTAAGGAAAAATCAATTCAAAAGCTTATTTAGAGTGAAAAAAAATGAAGTTGATCTTTATTGTCACCATTACTTTGAAGTAAATAAAGTGAAACTTCATGCTATTGAGTTTATTGACTATGCTATTATTTGGTAGAATTAACTTGTTTTAGGAAGGAGGAATAAAAAGAGACCTATACATCCAAAGATAGATCCCTAGATGGTCTCCTTTTCCTTTCATTTCGTGGATCTTAAGATAATCCCTTTTCCTTTAATTAAGATTGATCCCTGATGATCATTCATTTCATTATCAGATGAATCCCAAGATGATCCCTTCCTATTTGTGTGGACCTTGACCTAGTCCTTTCATTTAATTGGTTTAAATTGTTTCAAGGTCGAGTCACCTCTCAATTTGACCAAGATTCCAAAAATCCCCCAACACAGTCTTTTAGATTTAAGTGGTTTTTCAAATGTTTTTCATAAACACCGGCTTCTCTTTATAAGCTTAGTACATAAATCCTTTTACAAGACTTTGTACCGTAAGTATTGCAAAGAGAAGGTAACTGTCATAAACGAATTTGATCATTTTTTTCAAAATATTCTCCCAAAATCCAAAAAGAACAAGAGATTCAGAAGACATGTTTTTAATGCATTTCAACCATTCACATGTTTTTTTTTAATAATTTCTAATTATTTTTCCTTGTTGATATCTTTTTAAAAAATCAAATTCAAAGAAATATATCTCCCATCCAAATTATTTGTGGAAGAACAATTGTCGAAATAGTACAAGTTTCTTTTAAGTCTATTTTTTGGTAAAAATCCAAATAAAATTTGTTTTTATCTTGTATAGGGTTTAGTCTATCTCTTCTTATATCTTGATTCAATAATAAACTTGGTATAAGAACCATAAAAAAAGATATATGTTACAATACACATTTAAAAGAGTTAACAAAGCAATAACAATAATTTTGAAAAAATAGATTAGGAAGTTTAAAATATCTCAAAACTTAAGAAGATTATAACAAAATAGATATTACTAGGTGTTGACCTGAGCTACACTGTGGAGCCATACTATTTTTTTAATGTAAAATGATGTTAAGGTGTTGCAAATGCATTTTAAAAAGGGAAGAAAAACCCTTATAGACTTGACTCAGTCAAATAAGTTGGTTTTATTTTAATTAGATGATAAAAAATAGAAAATAACTATAGATGGACCAAATCTTTTTTTAAAAGTGATCGTGATAACCTGAGAAAAAATTATTTTTTTAAAATGAGACAAATGATGTGGCTTAATTCCTAACCCGATAAATACAGAAGTATGAAATAGGTAAAAAAAGACCTAAAAAAATTTGTCATGGTCACCTCGAGTTAGCATGACAAACCTGTAACCCCGGTAATCAAGAATGAGAGAACTTGAGCTATCCCGCTAAACCTATGACCCAGATCATGATATTAGAGTAATCCGATATAAAAAAATAAAAATCACAAAGCCTATTATTTATATATATAAAAATATCAGCTCGTGTTAACTTTTCAAACACATAACCTAAGTCATTAGACTCGAAACACCCTATCTGAAAAAATCATGAAACCTAATTTTCAATCAATTAAATATTGAAGGATAAAATTGAAAAAGTAATTTCAATTATACAAAAGAATTCAAAAAAAGAAAAGAAAAGAAAAACAACAAATAAAACAATGAGGATCAAAACTAAAATACAAAATAAATTGTATATTTGATTGAAGAGCAAAATTGAAAAGAAGAATCAATTTAGCAAAAGGATCCAAAAAAAATATCAAAAAAATGAAAATCAAGATTGATATAAAAATAAAAATAAATTCTTGATTAAAGAATGAAATTGAAAAGAGAATAGTTTTAACAAAAGAGGAAAAAAAAATCAAAAGAATGAGGATCAAATTGATAAAAATAATATACTATAAATTTGGATTGAAAAATAAAATTGAAAACAAATAAAACTTTTACAAAAAGACTAATAAAAAAATTAAAATAAAAATAATAAAGACCAAAGGGGGGGTTTAATAGTGACAAACTGCCTAACCACCATCGACATGCACTGCCTCCAAAAAAAAAAGACACAACAACACTTTCAATGACATAAAAAAAAAAGAATTTTAGCTGCTAGGACACACCGCGTGCTTATTCAGTTGTTATTTTGGTCAATTTAATTTTTTTCTTCCAAGGGTATTAAAATGCAAAAAAACTTATTTGTCTCCAATCAATTTGGTAATAACTAACAGACATTGTGAAATGATCTAAATGTTTCCAATAGCCGGTTTTAAGTTTTTTGATGGCTAGGGCAAAACCATAAAAATATTGTTTCGGTAAACAATATTTTCACTCACATGAAATTCCATCTATTTTAGAAAAATCATAAAGTATTTTTTAACACGAGACAAGCATACTATTTACAAAAACTAGGAGAGAGGAGTATGGTATCAAGTGGTTAATAATCTTAGGATGTTGATCAACTTAGGCTTGGTCTTTTAAAATTTTCTTGCACAATAAAATTGTTTAATTATTTTAAAAGCAAAAGTATTATTTAACTTTCGTCTAGAGGTTTTTTTTTATATATTTCACTTCTTATAGCACAATGAAATGACTTTATTACCTTTAAAATCAGAATTTCCTTGTATACTTCCATTTTTTTTTGTGATTATCATTTGTTCTTTAGGGAAATTATGTATTTTAACAAATATGATAGAAAAAAAAAATAGTTGGCACATGTGTGAAACACGCCAGAAAGTAAGCCATTTATGGCGAGAAAAAACAATCTTCCTTAGTGTTTTTCGATTACTCATGGCGAGGCCTATCTCTTTAGAAAGCGCATATGATGTAATTTCGTCTAGTTTGGCATTGATTTGCTTTTCTTTTGCTTTCTTCTTTTTTCTCTCCCTAATATCCGAGCTTGAGCATCCAAAATTTTACAGCATCCTTTCAATTTATTTTTTCTTCAGATTTGTTTCTTGATCTTTTAATTAATATTTTTTTTATTCGAATAAATTTATAGATTTAAAATATATTTTCAATTTTATCCTCCTTTAATTTTTTTAATCTGTCAAATTTAATCATTGTTCTTTGGATTTTTTTCGATTGATATTTTTTTTATTTGAATTATTTTATAGAATTAATATTTGTTTTGAATTTCATTATATATATATATATATATAAAATCTAATTCCTATTTTTTTTATTGTTATTTATTTGATTGGAGATAATTTTTAAAATTTATTGTTTATACGATCTCATCTTTTATTTTTTATTACTATTTATTTTTTGTATTGATAATTTTTTTAAATTGATATTTTTTTTAATTTTATTCTTCAATATTATTTTAAAATTCTTGATTTTTAAGAAAATGAGGGGTTTTTCCTTCGCCCTAAACACAATGATGATCACTATACTATAGCTCCCCTAGTAATTCATCCAATTTAATCTGATGAGATCAGATTTTAATTCTATTTAATCAAGATCAAATCAAATATAAATAATATTTGACCTAAATTATTGGCTCCGATGCAAGGCGGGATGAACCCCATCTTTTTTTTAAACTTTTTAAACTTTTTTTTAAACTTTTTGGTGAGAGAGTGAAATGAGATAGATCGAATTCTCTTTTTAATCCACCACTTAATTTTCTTACTAAAATTTATCCAATTGGGCTGGTCCAAAAACTCCTGGCCAATACATTACTCCAAAGCCCACATGTTAGCACATTGCCCAAAAGTTCAATTTCAATCTTTTGCCCCGTTTATTTATTGGAAAGTAGTTTTTTTTTGGAAAATAAATTTCAGGAAAGTGAATTTTGGGAAAGTATTTTTTGATGTTTAGTAGTGTAATGGAAAATAAGTTGGAAAATACTTTTCAGTGTTTGGTTATGTTATGGAAAATGAGCTGGAAAATAACTTATTAATATTTTATTTTTCTAAAGTTTATTAAAATAATGAGAAACAAATTTTACAAATTAAAAAGTTGAATAAGAATAAGATTGGAAAAAAATATAATTTCATAAATTATCTCAAATAAAATAAATAATAATCAAAATAATAAAGATCAAATTTAAAAAATTAAAAAAAAATTGAAAGATGAAGAAATTAAAATAATAATAATAATTAACATTTCATAAATTATTTCAAATAAAATAAGTAACAATCAAAAGAATGAGAGCCAAATCTGATAGATAAAAAATTTCAATAAAAAAATGATAAGGAAAAAGTAAATAGCAATTATAAAAATAAAGACCAAAGTTAATATAAAAATTAAATTTTAAGAGATGAAATTGAAAAATAAATATTCAAAACAAATTATATATAGCAATCAAAAGCTTGAAGATCAAATTTGATATAATCAGCAAATAATGACATTTCTAAATTTTTTACAACTTCCGGAAAGCGTTTTCCGCCCAAATTTTCCAGGAAAACACTTTCCTGAAAACCAAGCCAAATTTTTCTTTGACTAGAAAGTGTTTTCTATTGACCAACTTTTCTAATAGCAAACAAACACAGGAAAGTTTGGAAAGTGATTTTCTGGAAACCACTTTCCAGAAAATAAACATAGCCAAAAGGGAAAACATTTTCCTGGAAACCAAACCAAACCAAATTTTTCTTTGACTAGAAAGTGTTTTTCGTTGACCGGAAAGTGTTTTCCGTTGACCAACTTTCCTAATGGCAAATAAACACAGGAAAGTTTGGAAAGTGATTTTCCAGAAACTACTTTCTGGGAAACAAACATGGCCTTCAACCTTTCTAAGTTAACACAAATAAGTGTCAGGAGTGGTTGTTTTTATGTTTTTAAATTGTTTTTTATTTTAATAAATATTAAATTTTTTTGTTAGATGTTTTTTTTATGTTGTTCAGATGTAAAAATTAAAAATATTATAATAAAAACATTATTTTTATATATTTTTAATTAAAAAAATATTTTTATAAAGTATTATACATCACATTACAAAACACATATTAATTATGCTTTTTCTCAAGCTCAATGCTTTCCTGGGAGTCCATGAACATGATAGAAGATGGTTAAACTCTTAATTTGAGGGCTTAGCTTTGTTGAACTAATAGTTTGGTCTTTCTTAAGCTTTTAAGGATGTTTAAAAGTATAATAATAATTATTTTTTAAAATGTTTTTTTACTTGAAAATATATTAAAATAATATTTTTTTATTTATAAAAAATTATTTTTAATACCAGCACATGAAAACAACCTAAAAACATAAAAAATATAAATGAAAAATTCAAATTTTAACCAAAAAAAAAAAACAACTTAGGCTTGTAGCTTATTGTGGATTTTTCATTAATACAGGAGATCAAGCTAAGGGTCCATTTGATGGTAAGAGTATCACGGTATCGATGATATATAGGCTTGTAGCTTATATGTTGCAGGTTTAGTAAACGGATTATTATTTG
>Ga0325410_1002653_pt1 | contig 20021 bp, 12 predicted proteins | sample PopdelMetagenome_16_FD_206182 | JGI IMG/M metagenome (GOLD analysis project Ga0325410, IMG submission 206182) | Populus deltoides microbial communities from Bellville, Georgia, United States - Xylem-PdIQD-R3 | ecosystem: Host-associated > Plants > Phyllosphere > Stem > Wood/Secondary xylem... | reverse complement strand
TATCAGCTCGAGAGATGTTATAATAACAGCATTTCCAATGAAGTTATATATATATATATATTAAAAGAACATAATTGGGTGGTGGTGGAAGTTTGCCCACCCAATTCCAAGAAACCATTTTCCTGATTGAAGAAGGAAAAGGCAGATTGGGAACAGAGAATTGGAGAAAACAAAATTTATCCACCTGTAGGCATAAATTCTTAGCCAGAAATGTGGACCTTCCAAGTTACACAGAGAGAGAGAGAGAGAGAGAGAGAGAGAGGGTAACAGGAGGAGGAGGAGGAGGTAAAAGGACAAAAACTCGTTAAAAAAAGAAAAGACAAAAAACAGTTGCAAGAAAAACCTGCGCTCAGTTTCATTTTAATGAGCTCCAGGACATACAAGACTTATACCCAGCTGTTGAGCTGACGCTTATATAGTATGGAAAACAAAGAGACAACAGAATGTTTCTCCGGTATTTTTATGTGCAGATACATACAACACAACCCACATACACAACAGGCAACTGTCTTTCAATTTGGTTGAATTTAGTTTGTCCTAATTGTGACCTAATCAATCTTACACATGTTCAAGAATATCCCATACTGATTAATTTGAGAAAGTTCCAAGAACATCAGTAAGCGATGGTGGGAGCAGTTAACTTTATACCAGTCATCTGCAGGTTTTTTTTTAAAAAAGAGAATCCAGCAGAAGTGACTCTTCTCTTCTCTGGTAACCTATAGCAATCTCGACAACCGAATTTTTTCAGTTTATGAAATGAAATAATTAGTAATACTTGTTTGGGTATTTGTTAAAAAAAGCAACAATTAATATTTAAATATACCTTGCTTTTCACTTGCTGTTTGAGTTTTTTTTATTTATTTTAAAAGTGTTTTTAAAAAAAACTGATTTTTTTAATTTTTTAATTTTAAAATAATTTTTTTAAATTATTTTGATATACAAATATAAAAAATAATTTAAAAAAAATAAAAAAAAATATTATTAGATTTTCAAACGCCCTTTAATCGCAATCAGGGTTTGAAGTGGGAAGTGGCTGGCTAGAGTTTTTAATATTTTAACCTCATTAATCCAATCCTTTACTGAGGTCCAGTGGAGAGAATTTAATGTAGTAAGAGGTTATGAGATTCACGTGAGACCACAAAATCTAAACAAAATCCTATAAAAGATCACAACAAGAGGCCAGTAGCCAATAAGGGTGGCTAGCAGAAACAAAGTGGATCATGAGATCACTGCAATGGCTAGTAGTTGGCTACCCAACTGAGAAGGACAATAACAGCTGTGACTCTCTGCGCCAAGCTGTTCTCTTTCGCTGTTGATAAAATGTTTTTATTTACTCTATAGTCTACACTTAAGAAAGAGAAAGAGACCTTAAATTAAATTTGGCAAGAGAAAAAAGAAAGAAAAAAGAAAAAACAGCAGCTGCAGCTGCAGCTGCAGCAGCAGCAGCAGCAGCAGCAGCAAAGGGAAAGAATGAGAGAGACCTTAACACCGACTATCATTTAAGGCTACCTTGCATGCAAACCTTAACTTAAGCCTTTACCTCTCGCCTTCTAACCATTTTCTGTTTGTCACTATTGTCTCCCCCCTATCTCTTCCAGAGATGAAATGTCAAAATCTAAGCCCATTTGTCACGTCTCAATCACCTTAGATTCTCTTTCACACGCTCCCTCTCTTGTTTCCTCAAGGGAGGTTTCTTTTTCAATACAATCAAGGGACAGCTAGCTAGCTAGATCTTGATCAGCAGAAGCATCCACTAGCTTCTTCTTTGGTGAAAAATATAGACCCGGAACCTAAGCAAGCTAGGGCTAGCACGAAGCATTCAAGTCTTTAAGCAAATTAGTAAAGAAGGCCCCATCTTATCTCAGGACATACCACCCATCCTAAATGCTCTGCAAATTACCAAGAATGAAAATGATTTCAGAACGTACGTCTGAAAGAGTTCCAAACACGAAATCTATTACGAAGGTGGGTGATTCCCATTGAAACATCGATTTTGCACCTTTATTTTAATCCTTGGTGAGTATTGAATGTTTGACGCTACGCGGGCATGATTTTTTTTACCCTTATAGTTCCTCTGTGCTGGTTAAAGGAATAAAACAACGAAGGATATTGCTTTTTATAGTATTATGGCTTAATATCAACTGCCTAGGAAAGTGACCAGAAAGAGATCCCATCACCCTCCCTTTAGCCTTTCACATGCAGAGCATCTGTGTACTTCTTCTCAAAGTCATTGTTAATTCAGATTAAACGGCTTGACCTAACAAGACCATCTCTAGATTATGGGCTCATGAGTCCAGCCTTATTTGCTTCGTGCTGATCGAATTCAGACCTGCATGGAAGCCCAATTCCGATTCCTATCCAGTTCATAATCAGAGCTCGAAATTTGTGTAAATTGCTTGGTTTTGAACTTGGAACACCCACACAAATAAGTTTTTTTTTTTTAACTCCTAGTTTCTTTTCCTATAAAATAAGTTTGCCAAGGCGATTCGATCTCAACTAGGAACCTCAGTGATGTGACTAGGGTGATTAAAATCATATGACCGAACTTATGGTGGTCAAACATGACTAATTACTTAAGCTATACCTAGAGTTGGAAGGAAAAAAATCAACAACCTAATGGTTTTTGGTAGTATATTTTTCTCTTTGTGATGGGACACTTAAGGAACGTATCCCATCTCTTTTGTGACGGCGATGTAGACACACTGCACCCCAAGGTGACAGAGAGGCGCTTTTGTTTCGTGAAATGTACAGTTAGACAACAATGTATTTTTTTTTTTAAATAGCACCTTAAATATAAAATTTTTAAAAAATAATATTATTTTTTTAAAAAAATTCAATGAAATAACATATTTTAACTTTATTGTACTAAATACATGATAATATTGTATTTCTAAAACATGATATTAATTAAAATTAAAATTTCACTAAATTGAAGAACACACAAAGCAAATTAAATGTTTCTCTCTTTCTAAACCAACAGACACCCTCATTATCTCTCTAAAAAACCCATCAAATACTTTTATTTTGTTATTAAAATAACAAAAAATCAAACTCATTCGAGTTTCTAAATATCTTTTGAAGTTTTTGTGTTCAAAATCCACCTTTTATTTGCTACTGTCGTTACCACGGCTGTTGCCGCTATTGTTCTGACCCTTTTTCTAGTCGTACAAGCAAGGTATATATATTACATTACTATAAATTTATTTTTGTTTTGGTTAAAATGAAACAATTGTTTATGATGAATTTATGGTTTATTGAATTAATAATAAATTAATTATGCATTGCGTTTAATGTAATTAGGGATTTGTTTGTGTATTGTTGATAATCAGCTAATAATATAATTAACTACACTTGATGATTTCATGGAAGAAAGCATGAATGCAGTAGAATTATGATGAATTACACGTTCCATTGAATTGTTGAAAAATTGATAAATTTGATACTTTCTTTGAATTATATTAATTTGCTATGATTTTGGGTTTGATTTAATGCAATTAAGTATGAAACTATTAATTAGATTTTGTATCATGAATTATGTTTAATTTTTGTTGAATTTTGCTTTAACATTAAATTTTGGGAATTTGATTGAATTTGCTATGAATTTTGCCAATTAGGGTTGGAATAATGCAATTTAGTTAAAATTACATCCAATTGACAAGAATCTGATTTTTTTTTTATAGAATATCTTATAATATATATATGTTATGTCATCATAGTGACACTATTGTTTATGATATATGAACAGTAGTATCACATATAATGACAGAAATAATTTGTTGTTAAATGGTAATTTAAGCATGTCATATACAGAAATGAAAGAAACCATTTGTCATGGACTTAGGTGAAATTATAATGGTATTGATGTTAAAGTAACTTGAAAGTGTTAGATTGATGAACATCAATATTACCCAGTGTCGATTGTGTGTGATCATGGTTTTAAAACAATGATTGATTCTTTCATCCACAGTGGTTTGAACATGATGATATTGTATGTGAGTAGTTAATCAAAACATGTGCGTGTCCTAACTTCTGATGGTCCTTCAAATTCAGTTAGTAGAGGTAAAAATAGTTTATTGTCGGATGATTTGCTGTAAAGGATAGATGATATTATGTTTGACAATCTATTTGCTGATCAACATAGAATTACCTATTCTAAGCCTTGTGACAATGAAGATGATGAGACGTTAGATCCAAATATGATGGTAAATGTTGATGATGACGTTTATAATGATGTTGATGAAATTAATACCTCTTGTTTATGAATTTAGAGATGTTTCTTAGTTTAGTTTCATTGTTTTTAATGATTGGGAACTTAGTTGTAAACGTATGTTAGGAGAGTCTGATATAGAGGTTAAACAAACATTGAATAGTAAAAATAAATTGGTTGCTACAGTTAAATAGTGGCATATTTCACATTCGCATGAATACTGAGTCCAACGATCGAACTCTATATTTGTTCAATTACAATGTGTGCATGTGCTTGAATACAAGTAGTATTTATATGGGTGATATCATAAAAGGTAGGATTCATTTGAGATAACAAAGTTAAAAGGAGCACACATATATGTTTTGATCTTTTTCAAAAAAAGACCACCATTAGCTTGATGCAAATTTTATTGTTAATACTAAATCAACCATTGTTATGAATAAGCTTTCAATGATGGTTGCACACATATAAGTTGAAACAAAATTTCATTACAAGTATAAAATTTTATATAACAAAGCATGAGTTGCAAAACAGAAAGTGATTGAGTATCTTTTTGGTTCACATAAGGAATCATTTGAAAAATTGCCTAGGTTGTTATTATCAATAAAAAAATTAAATCTTGAAATAGTTGTTGATTGAACGCATAAAGGAAATCTTGATGATAGTAGAGTGGTTATGAAATATGAGAATTTGTTGAGTTTGATTATTGTGGTTTTTTGCAGGTTTTTTTTAAGAAGGACAAAATTTTGATTATAGTTTCTATATAAGGAGATACTCTACCTAAATTTTGTTGAAATTATAAAATTTTTAACTCTTTAAAATTATTAACTAAATTAATTGTTAAATTAACAAAGTAAACAATACATCTCATAAAAAACAAATTTTTTTTATTAGATTTAGATGTTGGAGAAAGTTTTTGCTAAGAGGGGCAATAGCTTCACTACCAGTCCTCTGGCTTAACTGGTCGACATATTAATCTAGTTGTTTGAATCAGTTGACTGATTAACACAAAAACTATGAGTTTTTATGAATTTTTTCTTCCAAATATTTTTTATGTGTCAAAATATATATGTCCAACTTGTAGACTAAAAAATAGACTGCAATTAAAATCTTCAAAATTTACTATTGATATAGAAGCTTTACCTTTATTTTTTAGTGTCAACCGGTCTACTGGTTTAACTAACTATTGTGAAATGATCGATCGGTGCTTAAGGGGATTTGATTAAATGTTGCAGTTTTGAACCATAACAAGAATTATAATTTTATTGCTGTTCGGAACCGTGACATTTAATCAAAGATCGTGATTCTGAACCACAAAGTTAATTAAATGCCAAGGTTAAGAACCGTGACAAAATTATAATTTTTATCGCGGTTCTGAACCATGACTTTCATTAAATGTCGCAGTTTTGAACCGTGACTTTTTAAAAGTGTGTTATTTCAACAAACTTTTTTGCTTTTAAAAGTGTGCATTTTGTATTCTAATTTCCCAATTTTTCCAAAAACATCACATATAATTACAGGAAAATCCTCTACTAATTTGCTTGTTTGGAAATCTAGGAATCATAATCCAATGTATAATAAACATGGATGTTTTCAATCCCACTTGACATACTCCTAAATCTAGACGTGGGAGATAACTTTGAGATCGTTTTGTATTAGAGTAGTTTTTGTATTTTGTCTAAATATATAGAAAAAACGGTTTGGTTAGTCAAATAATTTTTTCTTTTTGGATTGGATCACATATATAATTATGTTTCAAACCTTGATTTTGTAAAAGCTAAACTAACATGCTTATCTTTCATGAAAATTTGTTTTTCATTTATTTTGCATTGAAAAACCCATTTCACAATAATTTTAACCAAACATATTTTTTTGATGATTAAGTTAATATGATGGAGGATTAGGATAAACAAAAAAAATGCAAGGAATAATATGAAAGAGAAGTGGTGGAGCGAGATGCCCTTGATTTCTGTCAATGAGGTATTTATACATTATCATCATTCATAGGATCACATGTGTAACAACCCAGTTATTAAACATTTTTTCTACCAAAATCTCGATAGAGTTTCTTTTAAAATAGAATGTATAAAGTTATCGATAATTTCATGTTTCACAAACAAATTTTTTAAACCAATGTTTTCATTTCCTTGATCCAATTTCTTCTGGATCATTACCACATCAATGCATTTCCAGCAAATTCATTTCTTCACAATTTGTTAGCATTGCAATATAATTTCCTCTCTCTCTCTCTCTCTCTCACTAACCAACAACACAACATATACATGATAATATATTATTATATAACAGTCCTATATTTATAACAAAAGAATATTAATGTTAGAAATATTTAATTCACATATATTTACAATAAAAAGTTTACATTATTAATTATATATTCAGAACAAAATATCCATATATATGTCTTATAATTCCAAAATAGACAAAATTATTATGTTTCACATAATGTACTCTACTCATAAAGCTAATATAAGGAACCTGCAAATAATACAACAAATAATATAAACAAATCGAGTAAAAAAAATTCTAACAACAAGGAATTAAAACAATTTCTCATTTCTTTTACTTTCATGTTTTCATTATTACAACGTATCATTTACTTTGTGTATCATCAACTCAATGTGAATATCAATTTTTGAATTGATATCATTAACGATTTCTATGGTATGGTTAATAAAAATTATGCTGATACCAAATCACCAGGTATCATTAGCTACTAATCCACATGTCAACTAATCAATAAATGCTAATACCAACATACTAATGTTGATATCATTAGCCTTTCCTAATCTCTTGGAAACGACTAATCAATAAATTTTAATGCTAATATACTCGTATTAACATCATTAGTCTTCCTTATTATCTGGGAAATTTTCATCACCCAATTTTTGTATAATATAAAAAAAATCACATCAATTTATTGTCTCTTGACAATACTCTTATATTGACATCATTAGTTTTCCTTATTATCCAAACATGACTAATCAGTAAATGTTGATCTCAAAGAACCATTGATATCATTAGCCTCCATCCTCAAATTGACTAATCAAATCATAAATCTTTACTCTTATTCCATGATTTATTTATTTATATGCCAAGTTAGATTACCGACAATTCATTTAATAATTGAAATAATTCAACCAAAACAATAAAAACTAATAAATAAGTGTTAAACACCTATCTGCCCCCCCTGAAGTCTCAGCACTTGTCCCCACTTATGATCGTGCTATTGAGATATCCTCTATCAAAACAAGATTATTTCATCACTATATCATTTCGTAACTTCTTTCTATATCATTTTTTTTTTTACAATCCGCTATAAATCACACTTTAATTAACTCTTCTTTCTTTATTTTTCTAATTTCCTAATTTCCGTAATCCAACCTAACTACATATAATTAAAAACACAATAAATAAACTTTCAAATATCATGTTTTGGCCGAAAGTTTCCAAGTACAAGAACACATTTAATTTTTCTTCCATTTCTTTCAATTAACATTAAACCCATTAAATTCACATGCTAAATAACACCAATTAAATAAAAAACTTCATAAACATCATATCTACTCATCAAACTAAATTTCTCAAAATTATAAACCCTATCTATCACCTCTAATCTCATAAAAAAACACCATTATTCTTAGTAAAAGACATTCTCATCTTCAAATCACAATTAATCAAGAATAATTTATAAGAGAAACAAGTTTTTTTTCCATAATTATACCACAAGGTTAATCTAACTTTTTTCTCTTTTGATTTAAGTATTAGTTATCTAATTCAAACTCTTAACAACTCATAATTTGGTTTTACTACTAATTTCTCCCAATAAATCTATATTTTGCATATTGTATATATCAATTTTTCCATTTTACACTTTACTAGCCTTAATTCCATTTTCTTCTTTTTAACCTTATTTCCATATAATATATTCAACCCCATTTAAATGTCCCACACATCGATCCATTTCGAACTTCTCAACATTTTCAACCTAACATTTAATTTATAAAAACACTATTAAACTTTCCAACTTTCTTAACACATAACCAACACTAAATCATAACAATGAATAACCTATACACTTTTCCATCCAATATTTATATAAAACTATGGCATCTTTCATATTTTTTCATATAGCCATAAATTCATAAATTACAAGACCAATTATTTTTATCTTGTCCATGTGTTCAAAACTATTTACCACTTTTTTCTTTTACTTTCCTATACCAAGTTAATCAATTTTCAATTATAACTAAACATAATTTCCAAAAATCTTACAATTTAGAAAATTATAAATTAACCACCTCGTAACCCTTCACCTTATTTTTATAACTTTATCTAGGCATTTGACCATTTACATCTTAAGTATATTTTCATAAATATGACACAAACACACACATCAACACCCATAAAATTTAGAATTTTTCTTTCACTTCCATAATATAAAATCATTTTTTTCTGGATAAGAGTAATGTATAAAAGAGAAAAAATTGTGCAAAAATATAAGAAGTACAAATGCCTGTTATCTAGGTCAAATTAAATAAAGGCAACCAAAAAAAGAAGCAAAAGCTCAAAGAAAATCAAAAGTGAAAATAAACAGATTGCCAAGACAAACACTGGTTGACTGGTTTTTAGGAAAACTAGAAGCAATTAACCAAATGTTCATACAGAAACCCAGAAAAAACAAAAAAAATTCAAAAAATAATCGATTGGTTCATGAAGATCACACAACTGGTCAATAGTTTATGCAAAACAATAAAATCAAGAAGTTGCAAAAGCAAGGAAGCCTCGGGATAATAAAAGATGCTAGATAGACCTGACGACAGCTGAGATCTGATACCTAGGTTCAAGCTCAATCAAATAGGATCAAACTAACTAAATAATATCCTCACATACATCTTAGTGGGTTTAATAGATTTGATGGAAGACTCAGTTATTCCTCTTATACCAAATGAAGTAAATCGTGACTGAGATGACTGATTGAGCAAGAAGGTGTAAAAACTCTTTTTTTTGAAGTGTGTGTATGCCCACTGTAGTACGGGTCACCATGTTAGGAAAGGCTAACCCAGAAGGGTCCTACTAATGATAACACCCCAAATTGCAGTAGAAAAAGAGCACTGAAAGAATAAGTAGTCATATGTCTAAGCATGCGGTCTCACAAAGGATACATACTAAAAAGCATGCAGCCTGTCCATGGTGTGAAGACAACTCATAAAAGCAAGCCATATGATAAATGAATGTCTTGGGATGAATCCTGGGAATTAGAGAAGATGGTGCATAAAATCTGTGGGTTTATAAGAATATCCCATGCTGAGTCAATGAAGAACCTATTTGAAGGATGACTTTTCTAGACATAATGATTTGGAAAGGCACTCCTAGGGTGAAAATGAACTAATTTCTAAATAGACTGAAGCTCTAGACTACCCGATGGGACATCCCAAGTACCCTCCTCTATAATGTCTGAGACCTTGGCATCCTAGAGAAGCCCAGTAGATGATAGTACCCTAAAAGGCAAGAGGTCACATAATTGTTGCCTATTTAGCAACCAATAGTCTGACAAAAAAGAAGTAATAGATCCATCATCAATGTAAGAGACAAACTTCCCTTTACACCAATCTTTGTTAAGAAGCATCTTCCTCAATGATTAAGAGGACACTAAAGAAGGCTTGACATGTAAGAAAGATCTAACTTTAAGAAGAACATCGTGGGCCTATCCTAACCATGCTGAATGATCTATACAATCATAGAAATTTCCACTTAATTCTTTCATTTCCTTTTAATCTACATAATTTTTCCCTTTACATAACTCAACACTTTCTCCCTTAACTTTCATAACATACAACCTATATTTCTTTACAAAAATCCTATAACACCCATTGCAATTCTAAACCAAATATCTATCTTACAATATATATATATATATATATATATATATAACACATACACATCAAAATAACATTCCATATCTTACAATTAAGTTCAATTCATCACTTCCCTTACATGTTTCTCATGGCCGACCCTAGAGCTTGAAATCATTCCTTGGTTTTTCTTCAATTTAAGCCAACTTCTAGTCTATCTAGAATCTATTCTATGTCAAATTTAACAACTTCATACATTTTCCCTAAATTTTTGTTCAAGAACCTTAATTTGAAGAAATTAGGGATTTCATTCTAAAATGTCCAAACCTCTAATTAACAAAGAAATAATGGATGAATAACACATTACCACTCAAGTTTGATATTAAAATCACCATCTTTGAAAGCTTTAGCCTCCAAAATCTTTTTCTCCTTTATAATTTTTTTGTTTCTCTCTTTAACCCTAATTTTCCCTCCACAAATTTTCGCATAGATTCTTGGTTAACTTGTTTTTCTCTCCACACACACTAAATAAACCCTAATTTTTAGTGAGAAATCAAGAAAAATGCATGAAAAAAGAAGACTTAAGTTCATTCCTTCTCTTTATGCCCAACATCTTTTCTTTAAGAAGAGGAAGATGGTGTTTTTGATTTATTTATGATTTTTCCCTCACTTATGTCTCTCCATGTCATTTTATGTAATTTACCCAACTCCTAGTACCATTTCGACACTGTTAAATGTCTAAATTCAATAGTATTTTTCTTATTTTCTCTTAGTAAACTTCACTTTAAATTTAGCATATTTAGTTTATTCTTTATTTATTTCTTTCCTTCCATTAAGGTTTATCACTATTTCATAAAATTCATAATTTCCCAAACCCAAGGCCTACAAACATTTTGTTTAGTTTACAAGTATTTAAACTTATCTTAATGTTTTAAACAAATTTTTAAAATTTTTAGTCCAATAGTTTATATTTACCCTAAATCCTAAGAGTGAATAGTAAAATTTTTGATATGATTTGTAAGAAAACAAGGATGGATTTTTTAAAATTTTTTGGAATGTTGGCCCAATAGGCCATTTAATATAGGTCAAACCCTTAATGGGTTTTAAAAACAAGTTATACAACCCAATACAAATGTATTTATGAATGAGAATTGATTTTCTATCACTTAGAGCTAAGAGACCATGTCTATACGTATTGTCAAATGGACCAATGTTTATAAAAAAAAGAAATACATTATGCAATGCTAAGGATAATGATGAAATGATCAAGGACATAAAATAAAACAAGAGGCAAAATTAAGAGATTCAACCAGATGTATTCAAATACAAATATCAATATGATAAACATTGCTCAATCCCAAAAATTTCATCACCAAAAACATCAAAATTAACAATAAAACGAGATGTACAATTAAGAGGCTTTACCAATATCATTCATACACAAATTTCAATATAATATAAATTGTTTAATCCCAAAAATCTCATTAGAAAATAAATCAAAATAAATAATAAAACAAGATAATTATTCAAAAGATGTTTGGGGTTCGAAATAGACCTTCTATAGGGACTCAAGAAGAAGAGAATGGTGGTGGTCTCATTAAAAATAGATGTTGAAGGTGAGAGAAATCAAGGGAAAGTTTTAATTTTAGAGAGTGGAAACCCCCGATCCAAAATTATAAACTAGTGTTAAAAAGGGTAATCCTTAATTGAAAGACAATAAAATTATGAGGAAATTTTTTTATGATTAAGGGAGAAAATCCACATTAATATTAACATAAATTTCAGATGAAATAAAACAACAATTAGTATGTGAAATGTTAGCCTCGTTGTACATTCTATGATAATTGAGTATATTCCAATCGGGTAAAGTAACTATTTAAAAAAAAATCCTTGTTAGTTTATTAAAAAATTCTTAGAAAAATACAATGAAAATCCAAATAAATGAATATATGAATTTACATGTTAATAATATCGATTGTCAATATAAACCCCGCATTTAATCATGTAAATTTTAATAAAAAATGGTGAAAATTATAAGGAAGTTTATTGTGATTAGAGATGAAAAGTCTTGGTAAGTTGGTGTGAAAACCTTGAACAAACTTGTGCTTAAAAATATCGACGGTTAGGGTAAACTTACAATTAATGGTAAAATTCTTAATTGAAAAATAATAAAAATTTAAATAAATTTTATTATGAATGGTGGTGAAAAACATTCATTAGGAAACCTGGAAGAAATAATAAAAACTTCATGTACACAAAAAAATACCGATGAACCAGGAATTGATAGAAATAACACATAGATAATTGATGGGTGACATTTTTGTAGTTAAGAGCAAACAACCCCTCCTTATTTCTTCTTATATAGGTGACAACCCTCCTTATTTCTTCTTATATAGGTGACAATTTTTCAGCTAAAAAGAGGGGAGGTTTTTATGTTTTTTTTTTTTCTCATTCTCATTCTCAATCTCATTCTTCTTCTTCTTCTTCTTCTTCTTCTTCTTCTAATGTTTGATGGAGACTTAAAGGTAAAATTGAGGACTTTTAAGGAGAAATTAGAGAAAAAAAAGAGTTCGAAGCTTGAGAACCAAATTGTTAGTTTTCAAAATTTAGGGAAATATTGTTTGGTGGGAGAATTATTTAAATTGGCATGAAAAGTGATAGAAGAATGATAAAACAAGAGGGAAATTTGAAATGAATCAATGGGTAGATTGTCTATCTAGGGTTGGCCATGAAGGAATAATAAGTGAGATGAAAAAAATTGGTTAATTTGTTTTTATAACATTGCATGTTTATTTAATATGTAGGTATGAGAAATTGTGATTGGAATGATATATATATATATATATATATATATATATATATATATATATATATATATATATATATATATATTATCAAATGTAAGAAATTTATAGGTCAATGAAACAAAGCTGGAGAACCAGTGAGTCATAGAATATTTACAAATATTAACAGAGAAAAGGAACTGGCACTCTTAAACACGGGGGAAAAACTCCCACATAGGCTACAAGCAGCCTAAATCAAGGAAAAACCGAGAGCCAAAACCTACATGACTGTAGCGAGCCAGTAGAGCAGCTAGCCTAATGCACTCTAGCAGCAACAAGGTGCACCCAAAGAAGCAAGAAGCACCCGAAAGCAACTGTAAATGATGGCAGCACAGGCATGCAAGTAATAGCCATAGCAACAATAAAACAGAGCTGAGACCAAGGCCCAACCTCCAAAGAAAACTTCCAGCAAAGCAACAACAAACCTACAACCAGACAGCCCAACTAATAATAAACCAACTAAGCCCAGCAACCAGACAACTAGGCACCAAGCCAAAACCATACAGCAAAGCTACACCAAAATCAGCAGGGCAGCCCAACTTGTAACAAAAAAGGAACAAACAGAGAATCTGCTCTAAAAGGGAAAGCAAGCAGGAAACCTGCACAAGAAAGGGAACATAACAGTACCAACTAGCCAGTATATAATAGCTAGTAGACTACTCATTACATGCCAAGAAACAAGGGAACAACCTCCATAGAAAAAAAGATCCAAAATACAACCATAAGGAAATCAAAAGGTAGATGATGGAACAATGTCATCATAACTACTCAGAGGCTTTGGAGCTACATCAGGGGCCTTGGATTTTTGTTTCTCCTGCTGACTTAAAGGTGGTGGCAGTTGCTCTACTTCTAGTTAAATATTGTCTCTTGGGAGGGACTACAACAATAACATCACCTTCTTCAGAGATGTGGACAACACGGGGAGTAGCAGGGTGCTTGGAGCCTTAGTGCTTAGATTCAACAACTTTGGTCCTTTTGCGACTAGGAGACTTAGTCCTCAGTTCACCAATTGTGACAGCTTCAGTGAACATAGGATCAACTAGGGGATCTGCAAGAGGGACTGCACGATATGGTTCCTACTTCTCAACAACAGCTTTTTTACAGATGGACTGGAATTGGCAGAACATGCCAGAGCTAATAGGGGCCTTTTCTTACGTTTGGAACTGGTTCCCTTATTGCAAGTGGTAGTAGAGTGGCCTAGAACCTGACGCTTCTTGTAGAAACATGGAAGAGATTCAAATATAACCTGCTGGGGTAAAGATGTGCCATTGGACAAAACCACATTTACAGAAGTTGGCAGGTCTAAGAGCAGGTCAACTTCAATAAGAACTCTAGCATACGAAAGTCAGGTCATATTGGCAGTAGGACCATCATAATGGATTGGCTTCCCAATCATACTAGCAATCTTTGAAAGGCAGATTGGAGTTCAACATCTTAGAGGCAGATTGGGGAATCTCACCCAAGTCGGTACTTTTGTCATGTCAATAGATTGAAAATCAAAAAAATTTGGCATAACTTTTAAGATGAGAGGCTGGCCAAACACATAGTATGAACCTTCTCCCATAATTTCTAACATTTCCGTTTCAGAAGAGAAGGCAAATATTAACCAGCCTGAATCATGCATTATGAAGTTTGCCTTATATTTTTAGTTTTTGCTAATGTAAGTTAACAGAGATGCATAGCCTAGGAATTTCCTAGCAACATAACCAATCAAAAAAAATTGCCACATATCAACAGGATCACCTATATCAGTTTCCTTAAGATGACATGATGTAGATGATGCATATTCAGGGAAGTGGACAAGAGTTGGAGACTCTGAGTTGGAAGTACTTGTTGGAGTGTCTATGGGAGCACGCCGGCTACTTCCGAGCAGAGTCGTGTCCTTCGCCATGGATGTGAAAGAGGTAACGCCATAGGGGAAGGAGTGGCACTAGAAGGGAAGGGACCAGAGCGGCCCTTTCCATAAGCTGGCAGGGAAGGAGAGTCGGTATACAGTCTTAGGTTGAGAATGCCTGAACCTGGGTAGGAACCACTAGGGTTGAACCCGACCAAATGGTCACTCAACGAGATACTTGGTCTGGAGCTACGAGAGGAACCTTCATTGTGACCATAAGAAGTGAGAGATGATTGGGCAGGAGGATTGTTCTTCTACATGGCTCTATTCTTGCGCATGGACGAAACCCTAGCCACACGTGAGAGACTATCAAAATCGGCGAAGACAACCTTGGTTCTGGGTGGAGTGGAGGCATGAGAATGGGACAATGGGTCTTGTTGAGCTAGAGAGCGGTTGTGAGATTGTGCCCTAGGCGTGCGCGAAGCAGACACTTGGCGGGAAGCTTAAAGCTTGAAATCGTCATGGGCAGATCGAAGAATCAAAGATTTGTTCTTTGATTTTGTCATAGGGGACAGAAGAAAGAACTCCTGAAGAACAAGAGATTTGTTTAGGAGAAGAACGATGCACAATAAAAGGAGAACTCAGACGGGGCGTGGAACATGCAGGCAGCTTCTCTCACTGCAACCTGAAGCTTATTTTTTTTTTACTACTGTATGACTCAGAGCTCTTTCTTGATTGGAATGATATTTTTGGTTTTGTGTGTGTGTGTGTGTGTGTGTGTATTATATGTTGTATGTATGTGAAGGGAATGTGTGATTTGGAAGTTTAGTTTAAATTGTATGATTTGAAGTGTTAAATTAAAATGAAGGTCTATGGAATGGAAATTGGTGTAGAGTTATGAATTTTAAACATGATTTACATATTGTATGTGTGTATGGGGAAAATTATAAATATAAAATTTTATGTGATTTAATGATTTTGAATACTTATGGTTGTATGTGGAAGCATTAGAAATTGGAAATGAAGTAACTTCTTGATTAAATGGATGATGGCATGTTAGTAAGATGTTTGGAAAGTATAATCATGAAAGTTAAAAAAAAAATTCAAATTTATGAGAGATTGTTGAATTGAATTGAATATGGTGTTTTGGTATAGAAAGTAGCATACTTGATAAATAAATTATGAAAAATATGAATAATTATGAGTTCATTTGAAATTGATTGAAAATTGAGTTTAGAGTAATTTGGAAGTTCGACTAAAATGGATTGCTTGTGATGCTCTCATTGTGTTTAGAAATGCTTGAGATTTGTTTTGAACATTTTAATGCAGAATGATAGGAGTTTAATTTTTTTGTGTTATGTATTGAAATGTTGAAAATTGTAGATTATGGCTAAATTGGATAGAATTGTGTCAGTTTTGATTTTTTTTAATGATGTAAGGATGCTTAAATTTAAATATCATTACTACAAATTGGTTTTTGATATGTGAACCATTAGTTGAAGATTTTGGAAAGATTACAATATAAATTAATTGTATTGTTTTGGTATTATAATGATGTGAAAAATATTTAGGGTTGTTTGCAAGCAATTATAAGGTAGGTTAATTCAAGTTTAGTTAATATTTTCACATGTTTAGAATGATGAAAAATATGAAAAGTTGATAAATGGTGTGATTTTTAGGGTTTTAATGATGTTGTAATGTCTAAATTTAGTTAGTAAGATTATGGAATTGAGTTTGATAATGATTATGATTCATGTGAAATAAAATGCTTAGAATTTGGGTTATGTTTGTGGTGTGATTGCATTCTTCCTAATTGTTAGGGTTATATGGAATTAGAATTTTCATTGGGGAGTTGGTAAATTAATGTAAAATCAAAAGATTTTTTTATAGTTGAATTATATGTCTAAGACTTGTTGGAAGCTAATTTAAAAAAAATTGAAAATCCAATTTTGAAAATTTTATTCCTTTTGGGCTGGCCACATGTATGGTTCTAGGTTATTGAAGAATTGATAAAATTATGTTATAACTAATACTTAATGATGATAAAATTATACGAGATTGGTTGTTGATGTTTAAGATGGTTTATTTTTTTTTTTTTGATCAAATGTAAGAAGTATATAGATCAAAAAGAGCAAGACAAGCTTGCAATACAAGCTGGAAACCAGCAGAACAGTACAAACTCTAGCCAAGGGAACAGACTCCCTTGACCACAGTAGAACACAAGAGGCGAGTGCTGGGGAACATGCTCCCCAGCACAAGCCAGCCAGAAAATTAGGATCCCCTGTACAGTGATCCAGATACAATACAAAAAAAATCTCTGGATGCAGAGGGAACAGGCTCCCTTGAACATGCATCAAAGCCAGAAAGCAGAACAAACTAGCATACAAAGAAAACATCAGTCAGGAGACCCAAAAAACAGCAGCAAAGCTCCTTCCAACCCAGCATGCAGCACATTACAGCAACAGCTGAGATGAGGTGTAGCAGCAAACGGCACTGTCAGTATGCCTCCCATATAGGACAGCAACCAATGAGACCAACCCTCCACCAACCAAAGCTAGCGAAAGGGCAAGCAGCAAGAACAAGCCAGAGAAGACATAGCAGCTCTAGCAAACAATTAAACAACCGGCATATAACAGCAACAAGACTAGCAAAAGCCAGCATAATTTCCAGCAGCCAGTTATAAAAAGACTGCGCACGGAGGGCCAAACCTGCACCCAAAACCCATCCACAAAGCACAGGACCCAGCAGCCAAAAGCCAGAGGCAACAAGCCAGCAATAAGATGTAAAGCTAGCAAACAGAACCATCATAGGGAAACAGTCTTCAACCAACTGAAGGAAGCTGAAAAAGAACCAAACCGAGAGGCTGTATATAGGGTTCAAATAACCCAAAACAGCAAAGTAATACAACACAGCATAAACTGCAACATATAAGACAGGCCAATGAAGGCAACAACAGGAAACCATACAAGCAAAATCCAAAATAGACATCAGGAGATATTTCATGGCCAATATTCCACAAGAGTATAATATCTCAAAGGGAGGGCGTAGAAGTGGTGCTGCCCTGAATCCTGGAGTCAGTCAAGGAGTGTTTGGAAGGTTGGCCACACAGTCCTACTGACGTCCCTAGTCGACCAAAGGAAGTGTTGGCAGCAGTTTTGCTCCTTGTCAAGTATTGCCTCCTTGGAGGCGCTGCTGCAGCAGCTTCAATGCAACCTTCAGATACCTGAACCACTTGAGGAGAGCCAGAAGGAGCATCAGGGGATCCTGGTTGTAAACCCTATACTTAGGGTAGCTAAGCATACTTGAGTTATGGAAAGTTGAGTAATTGATATAAATTTGTTATGTTAATGCGATAAAATGGTTAGCAAGTTATCTTGACTTAATGTGGGAAGTGGAAATTGAAATTGAAATTGTAGTAGTGTGGAAATTTTCATGTGAAAACTTAAATTGATAAGGTCAACATTTATTATTGGGTTGTGATGTATTAAACATGAGATTTAAAATTTAAAAAGTAACGGTCCCAATTGAGGATTTAAATTGTTGGCATAAATAGTAACTTATGGATTTTGATATTAATTGTTGGTTGAAATGTGGGGATATTAATTTGGAATTTTAAGATGTATAGAAATATTAAACTATCTATTAGATGTGAAATTAGTAATATGAAATTCCAAATTTTGCTATTAAGCAAATAATGAGATGTAAACGAACATTAATTATTATTGTTTAGGAGCTGTAGGAGAAGCATTCAGAGCGGGAGTCAACTTCTCTAGAGCATGTAAAATAGGAGCTAAGGTAAGGGTTGTTCCCTTGCCTTTTTAATTTTTTAAATTCCTCTCGTAATGTTAGATTTTAATGAAATTATTTTGTATTGTATATAATTGTTAAGCATGAGAATTTATGCTCATGAGGGAAAAAAGTATTATGTAAATTGTGAATGACCGTAATGGTGAAACCAGTAGATAATTGTGTTATACCATAATAGCGGTAACTAGTATATAATTGTGAATTACCGCAATGACAGAACTAATAGATAATGACGATGACCAATATATAATTTCAAAAGAGTGTAATGATGATAATCAATAAATAAATTATGATCGATCAAAATGGTAATAAAATAAAATAAAATAAGACAAATTAGCTTTAATGATAGAGACTGATAAATTATATGTGAATTAGTCGGCTATTTTGACAAAGACTAGTGTGATTGATGGGTATCATAATTGACTTTTAGACAAAGACTGTAGATATAAATATGTGAATTTATAGGCCATTTGGACAGAGACTAATGTTATTGATGGGTATCATAATTAGCTTTTTGGATGGAGACTATGAATATAGATATGTGAATTAGCTGTCCATTTTGAAGGAGGCTAATATGATTCATGGATATCATACTCATCCTTTTAGATGTGGACTATAGATACGAATATGTGAATAGTCAGTCATTTAGATGGAGGCTAAAATAATTTTAGGTAAATGCTGCCTACAACACAAGAATTAATATATATAAATTATGCTTATGGGATATAAAAACAGTATTATGTAAATTATGCCTGCGGGGTAGAAAAATTAAATATGTGGGGATTTAATACGTGAGAATTAAATGGACTGTAATAATGAGATTTATTACGTGAGAATTAAATAGAATATAATAGTGAAATTTAATATGTGAGAGTTAAATGGACAACAACAACAAAAATTTAAAATGTAAGGACTAATTTGTAAAATTTAATTTGACCTTGATGGTGGAACATATATATGGGATTTATAATAAATATTGGGATTGAAAACTAATAAGTCTGAGTTAAGGGATGAATAAGGAGAGTTAGTAAAGAATTCAAATATCAAATCAAATCAATAGTTAATAGTATTGCATAGGATCAAAGAATCAGAAATTTCATTAAATCATGAGTTCCAATATAGTGTGGAATTAAGGGATTTCCAATTGAATTAAATCATGAACTATAATTATCATAAAAGATTAATGAATATGGTTAGGTGATTAGTACTTAAAAGTGCATTTTTATCAAGATTTTATATCATCATTTTGCACTTGAAGTATCAATAACTCCTTAACTAGAGCATGTTTTATAATAACAGATCTGATAATATAAAATAGCTTTAATTTATGATAAATGTTCATTTTAAATGCAGGCATATCTCACAATTCAAAGGATTGATTGATGTGATTAACTATTGAAAGTGAAAGGACAAAGAAACGGCTAAGATTAGAAAGGAGATACCGATTCAATTCAAAT
>Ga0325410_1002647_pt1 | contig 20038 bp, 21 predicted proteins | sample PopdelMetagenome_16_FD_206182 | JGI IMG/M metagenome (GOLD analysis project Ga0325410, IMG submission 206182) | Populus deltoides microbial communities from Bellville, Georgia, United States - Xylem-PdIQD-R3 | ecosystem: Host-associated > Plants > Phyllosphere > Stem > Wood/Secondary xylem... | reverse complement strand
ATATAGTTAAAGAGAACTAAAAAATGTGATATTAATGTAAAGATTTAACAAAGATAAAAAAAATTATCGAGGTTAGAGCATCCACTAATGGTATTTTAAATAAATATAGTCCAAACTATTTATATTACTAAATTGAAAACTACACATAATGGAGGTTCCAAGAAGATGATTTATCATTAATGACTCATTTTAATTTATTAACATGATTATATTAATTACCTTATTCGAGTAACGCCAACACTTGTAAATATTGTCAAGTATTTATGGTGCTAACTTATGTCAATAACAAATCGAGATCCTTTCATAGAACATGTGTCGGTTATCCATACAGTAGGATATCAAAAAATCAAATATTTATTGTGCTAAAGATTGTACACTACGAATCTAGACTCACCACTTAACAAACAAGGTATTAAGATTGATTAAGATAACAATTATAACACATCTTAATAACAAATTTTCTTGAATTTAAATATTAAAACTCATGCTGAATTTGTACTATACTTATTCTTACACCATTAGTGTCACATTGAAAAAAATAAACTTAACTAAACATAATTAAAAATAAAAACATAAATAAACAAAATAAAAACATAGCTACGATATAAATGAACAAAGTATAATAAAGAAAAATGATAAGCATAAATAAGAGATTAATGACAATATAACATGAAATAAAATTTGAATATTACAAAAATAAAAAAAGAGCATCCTATGTCTTAGCGCTCCATCATGCTAAACCACACCTAAATTCAAGTTTTATAGCTCCAGTTATGACCTAAAAATCAAATGGTGTTCTGGTTTGAATTGAACCAGCCCAACTAGAATTTCTTCTCTAAGCTTAACCCTCCTTTTGTCCGCTCAATCTCAATAATCAAACACATCATTAGTTCTCTAAATTGTGAGATATGCATGTTTTACAAACCTGCATTTAAAACCAAGCATTTGCCATAAATTAAAAATATTTTATATTATCAAACTTGTTATTATAAAACATGCTTAAGTTAGAGAATTTAATGATACTTTAAATGCAATAATATGATGATATAAAACCTTAATAAAAATACACTTTTAATGTAACAAACCTAACATTTGTATTTAAAACAAAGAGCAAGGACATGATAATTCAAATAAGATTAGGGAATTTTTTTTTGTAATCAATAAAAATTTCAGCAGAGTTTTCTCTATATTTTTAGATACCAAATTATCGACTTTTCATCTACAATCCCCAATTATCAAATTTCTTACTCATCCTATCATCCAGGACTTCCTCCTCTCATTACATCACAACTTATCAATAATCAAATTCACACATGTCTAAACAATTCAATATCCCACATTTACATGAATGCAAACCAAAGAATTATTCTACAAATTATAACTGAAGTACATTACACAATTCAAAGATTTACAAATAAGGATCATTAATGAAATTATAATCGAAATAAGTACATAATTAAGATTATACTACACAAAAGAGCTTTTGATAAACTGTTGACGCATTATATTACATAACAAAATGATAAATTAATTCATTGTAAAAAGATACCTAACAAAATATAAGGAAACTAATCTACTGTTCAGTCCGATAGAAGGATGTACCTGAAAGTTGATTTAATACAATAATTCGATTAGACAGATGAAAAAAAGATATCCATAAAATTCTTTCTACTTTCTTTCTTTCTTCCTTTTTTTTTGAAAATTTAGTCAAAAGATTATTAAATTAACTTGTTCATCTAGTATTATATATATATCAATTAAATTTCAGAATAATCTATGAGTTTTCTTTTTTCTTTTTTTTTTAACATCAACAAAAAATATAATTATTCCTATCGCCCAATTAACCCGACATTACTTTCATTAATAGATGATTAATTTTCCACCAGTCTGTTCAACAAGTACTATTGTTATCAATTCAAAAATTAGTTTAACGTTTCACCCATTCATTAGGGTACAAATCCCATTAACCAGGAAAAGTAATTGTTCATCTCGCCCATTTGCTAGGGCACTAAATCCATTAAATCATGAATTAGTTCAATGATTTACCCATTAACCAAGATACTAATCCCATTAATCAGGACTTAATTCCTTATTACGCTCATTCACCAGGACATTAATCCCATTAATTCAAGAATTAATTCATCACATCACATATCTTATTTGCTCAAGTAAATAATATAATAATTACTAATTTATTACCACATTTAATCAGATAAAAATACATATTGACCAATAATAAATTCGGGCACCGTGTAATTACCTGACGACTGAGCTCGAGCTGAAGTTTCCTAGTGTGATGTTGGCTTGGCAACCTCTCCTGAATTGACAAGTATATCACATCATTATTGTACTTTACATATTGACAAATCCATCCAATTATCCTTTTATTTACCAAAATAAAATTTAGAGAGGAACATGAAAATTTCCTTCTTCCTTTTGTAAATTTCCTTCCTTTTCTTTCAATTTCCACATTGTAACACAATTCATTTCATCATTCAAATCAATATATATACATATATATACATACATATATGTATATATATACATGTATGATCTATTCACTCTTTAACATTAATATCATCTCTTTCCTACACAATCTCATCATCTTATTAAAATTCTTAAATCTTTTCACAAAGTTCAATCAATTAAAAGCATAAAATTTTCAAGAATCTTATTTAAAAGTGTGAGGACACCTTACCAAGCAATAACCAAAGCTTTAACACTTTTAAATTGAGAAATTTCCTAGCTTGAATTTATTTTTCCTCTCCTGACCGAATGCTTCATTCTCTTTGAAAAAGCAAATTTGTTTCTTTTTTTTTTGTTTCCTTACAACACACACTCACTTATATATATATATATATATAAATTTTTTAAAATACCTTCCATGTCCCTCAATTTTTTCTTCTGGCACACATACACTTACACACAAATAATTACTAAACTTTTTTAAAATGCCTTTTATATCCCTTAATAGTAAATGTTATGATTTTTAGGTAAAATTTCCTGAATCCTGACGCCTGTTTATATCAAATCTTACTCGAGTTATTTTGAATTTCACTAAGTTACTTGTTGGTACTTTCAGTTTTATGAAATTCACTTTCATAAAAATTTTATTTACATTTTCGTGTTTATTTATTTATTTATATTTATTTTTTTATATATTTTAACACCTGAACAAAATATTTCAAATTCATATTCTCGAATATATCATCATTCTTATAATTTAATTTATCACTTTCCCTCATTTTTTGTAATCTTGACTTTTATTAATATTAATAATATTACCCGAGGTTAGTACTAATCAAAGAACCTATCATCACCCGTGAACAACGATAGGCTTTGAACCTAAAAGGATGGTAGAAATCCATTAGATCCGTTTCATTTTATTATGGAAAACGGGACCCATAGGCCACCACTCATGAGTGTGTTTGACAGTGTGGTAACGGTTGTTTTTCAAATAGCTTTTCATGCCGAAATACATGCCAATGATGTTTTTTTATTTTTTAAAAATTATTTTTGATATCAGCACATCAAAACGATCCAAAAAGTACAAACCGCACTTAATTTTAGCAAAAAAAAAATTCAAAATTTGATGAAATGCAGTTACAAACACAATGCCAAACGAACTGTTAGTGGCCTAAGAAGGTCAAAATATCTCAATTCAAAATTGCTCCCTTAGTAGGTGAAGAAGAAAGAAGAGATGTTCATCGTCGAAATAAAATATGGTTATGCTTTGGATATATAATGTCAATTCTTGAAAAAAAAAACATAGACGACAAAAAGAATAATTTATTTAGACTAGCCGAAGGGCTATTGACAACTATATTAAGATGATCGGGACAATTTGCTAGTTTAGTTGATTTGAAAGGAATTAAAAGTATTGGTAAGAGATTGGCCATTTCTTACTTTTTAATTATTACACATGCTTTTATAAATGTTAGAATAACAATGAAAATTAAATTTTATAGTGTATTCTTGTTATTATTGTTGACGGAAGGCATATGCCTTTGAAGTAGAATTTGGTTTGTAATTTATAATTAATCGCATAAGCAAAAGTTCATGGTCTGTTATGAGATTGTGATTTGACCGCATCAATGGAAGAATCTTGTATATATTACTTTTTTTTTTTTTAGATTCGAGGAAACCTCACCTTCTAGAAAGTATATTTTGTGGACCCAGATGAGGGAGTAAAACCCTGGCTGTCCCAGGTTCTTACAAGAGGTGCACGCCCTAACTTGAACTCAAGACCAGCTGTGCAGATTTCAAATCCTTTACCATCACACTACGCCCGTTGAAGACTTTGTATATATTACCTTTGATAGTAACAGTGAAATTTCCATGTAAGAATTATTATCGACCACAACAACAAAAATTATGTTGGGAAAATTTAGATGATGAAACTCTAAGATAACTAAAGTGTGAGATAGCTGTCGGATAAATGTATATTATTGTGAAGCGTGCTTGACACCTTGATATGGTAGTATTGAATAAAGTAAGTATGCTTCCATTAAATGTGAAATGTGATTCTTTAATATTGATGTGGGTTGGACTAGTTATCCTGTAATGGAGCTAGTGTCCGGTAATGAAAGGTGAAATCACTTACCCGATAATAAGGTAGTAACTTAGCATAATATTTGTTTGTCTCTTACTTTATTTAATCAATTTCATGTATCTATTTTTATTATCATTTAATTAAATAAAAAAATTAATTTTTATTAACAAAGTTGTTAAACATAATCACGTCAAACAACTGAGTTATGAGGCCAAATATCTTTATCTATATCTTACTCTTAATTTTTTAATTTTCATCTTTATTCATTATTAATAACTCTTTATTTATTTATTTATTTATTAATACATATAGTTCTCAATTTAATTTATTTTATTACATGCACACAAGTTTTTTTATTTTTGATTTTTGATTTTTTTTATATAAAAAACACTTTAACAAAAACTTGCATGCTTTTTCTTTTTAAAAAAATTTTAACTGACAGCGGAGCGCTGGTGAACTAGCTTGTAGTGACTTAAACGTGTGAAATGAGTACCAACCAGGTAGCTCAGTGGGTGTTTGAAAATGTGGTGGCGGTTGTTTTTCAAAATGTTTTTCACTCGGAAATATATTAAAATAATATTTTTTTATTTTTAAAAATTATTTTCGACATCAACGCATTAAAATGATTTAAAAATATAAAAAATATTAATTTATAATAATAATAATAATAATAATAATAATAATAATAATAATAAAATTTTAAAATATTTTATAAAAACTTTCAAAACACCAAAAACAAAAAACAGTATCTCGGTCCCAAATCCATGGCCTCCCATCCACCCGCCATTATTAAATTGCCACTTTGCTGTGTTATCTTAACAATGCTCTAAATAAAGAAAAGAGAAACCAAAGCCAGTTCATCCCTCCAGTCTATTTTCTATTCCTTTCCATCTTCCTCCCGAAAACCAATAGCAGAAATCATGATAGTTCGTCCAAGAAAAAGAAACAGAAAACATTCTGTTATACAAAACCACACACCATAACATAGGAGGATCATATCCTCTCCTCCTCACCATTTCCTTGTAGAAGTCACTCAAATCCAGAGAGAGAGAGAGAGAGGATAATATGTTTCAGGAGATTACAATTGAAGGTGATAATCCATGTCCCCTCTATTCTCCTTCAATTTTCAATCCATAATACATCAAAACAGAGAAGAACAGAGACAAACAGAGCAAGCCCATTTGAATTCAATGCAATTATCATTCACATTCTCTCAAAACCTCATAGGGTTGTTTGTAATATTTATTTTAATTCTCTTTCCCTTTTCATCCGCCGATCGCAAGTCCGAAACCGGCCTTATCTGCGGCTCTTCTAAGCACATTGACAATTCCTACGTACCAAACATTGTGAAAGTCATGGATTCTCTCCAAAAACAGGTCGGTTCTCGGAACTGGGGATGCGGTTTCATCACCTCCCCATTGCTTCAGATATATGGATTAGCTCAATGTCATGATGATCTTTCTAGACTTGATTGCAAAATCTGTTTTTTCCAAGGCAGAGTCAAACTCCCACGTTGTCTCCCTGCCACTTCTGCTCGAATCTATCTTAATGGTTGTTTTATTCGTTACGATAACTATAACTTCTTTCATGAAGCCATTGATCCCATGAATGATGCTGTGGTATGTGGTGAGCCAACAAATGCTTTGACAGATAGATTTTTGCACATGGAGTTCAAGCAACGCTTGGCAGCAGCGATACAGAATGTCACTGCAATGGCACTCGGGAATGGAACATTTGCAGCTGCGGAGGCAAAGGGAAGAGTTTTTTCCGTTTATGCTTTGGCACAATGTTGGAATACGCTTGATAAGGATGAGTGTAGAAAGTGCCTGGTGAAAGCAGGCTCAAAATTAAGTCAATGTGCTCCTGGCTCGGGGGGAAGTGCCTTTTTTGCTGGTTGTTACATGAAATATTCTACACAGCATTTTTTTAAGAAATCCGTGGAATCAAAAGCTCGTTATGGTAAGATTAACTCTCCTTGATTAAATTTGTATGGTCTTGAATTTTTTGCTGTTGGTGTTTATGTTATGTAGTCTATGTTAACACTATTTGTTTTGTCTTGAATGTTGCATTGCTGTAACAACATGTTTTGCTACCTTGTACAGACAACACTGGAATCATAGTTGCAGTTACTTTATCGACAGTTGTGGTCGTCGTGCTAGCTTCTTTTGGTGCTTTTATAGGGTATGAGAGATTGTCAAAGAGGAAAGGAGGTGAAATTGCAACCAAAAAACTCTATGTCCTTGATGAGCTATCAATTTCAAATTTATCCATTTCTAACTTGTTCTGCTCTTTCTTATCCCTAGACAAAACCAATCTCCGCCTTTCACCCAACTCTAGTTTAAATTTCACTTATGAAGTGCTTGAGAAGGCAACTGAGTATTTTGATGACTCGAGGAAATTGGGCCAAGGAGGAGCTGGTTCTGTTTTTAAAGGAACTCTCCCAGATGGAAGAACGGTTGCAGTTAAGAGATTGTTCTATAGTACAAGGCAATGGGTTGACCAGTTCTTCAATGAAGTTAACTTGATCAGTGGTATTCAACACAAAAACCTTGTCATCCTTTTGGGTTGCAGCATTGAAGGCCCTGAGAGTCTTCTTGTTTATGAATATGTTCCTAACAGGAGCCTTGATCAAATTCTTTTCAGTAAGTCAATCTACATTTCAATGTCAGTGTTTTCATTTCCTAGATACCCACTTTGATTTTCCCTTTCTAATTCGATTACCATGTTAAACATTGCTTAAAAATCGTTGAGCTTTCTGCCAAAACTTGTGCCAACAATAATTTTAGGACAAATGAGGATGTAGAATGCTTGAGGTCTATATATCCATAGCAATAACATGATCGTCATTTGTTGCAGTTAAGAACACATTACATATTCTCAACTGGCAGCAGCGGTTTAATATCATCCTAGGAACAGCCCGAGGACTTGCATACCTACATGGAGGTTGTGGAGTGACTATCATTCATAGAGATATCAAAACTAGCAACATTCTTCTTGACGAGAAGCTTACTCCAAAGATTGCTGATTTTGGACTTGCACGTTGTGTTGCCACTGACAACACCCATATTAGCACTGGCATTGCAGGAACATTGTAAGAAATGAACCTCCTATATACGAGTTTTAGCTACTTTTTGCTTACATATTCTTTTCTTTAAAAGCACATCGGCCATTGATTTCGTTATCGTGTGTAATTTATGGAGTAATGCTAGAAGGGGAACTGAGTTTCAATATAACAAAAACCAACTCAGAATTAAAATCACAACATAATAAACAGAGTTGTAACATCATTTGTTGCTTCTAAATCGCGACTATTCGTTTGCAGGGGATATATGGCTCCTGAATATCTTGTTCGAGGGCAGCTAACAGAGAAAGTTGATGTTTATGGTTTCGGGGTTCTACTTCTTGAGATTGCAACTGGTAAAAAGAACAGTGTATTCTCACAGGGATCAAGTTCAATTCTGCATTCTGTAAGATTCTTATTCCTTTAGAGCAAAAATATTCTTATTGAAATTTCCAGGTGTTTTCAATGTAAAAGCTTTATAGAAATATGGAACTCATTTCCATTTGATCTTTGAGACCTTTGTTACATCTTATTCTTTTACTTGGAAACTTCTTGACGATCTCGAGTGCGATTTGTAACTTGGAGTGTTTTACAACCGGCAAGAATGTGTTACATGCCTATTGACAGTGTTTTTCATCATTCTGATATCAGGTTTGGAAGCATTACAAAGCTAATACAATTACAGACATGGTTGATCCTGGCTTAAGAGGTATGTTTTCCCAGAAACAGGCAGAAAAGGTGCTTCAAATAGGACTTCTATGCACACAAGCTTCTTCGAGGCTAAGACCGTCCATGAATGGAGTAGTACAGATGCTCACCGATGCCCAATGTGAAATCCCCTCTCCAAAGCAACCTCCATTCCTGAATGCTAGCGTTCTTAGTCCAGATGGCGGTGCAGACAGCTGCATCACGGAAGTATCACTTACATGTAATTCAGTGGTAAATCAGCAAACAACCTCTCATGAAGCACTCTTGGGTGACCCCTCCAAATTCAGACGCTACAGATAGTCCCAGATCAAGAAATTCTTCAACACTTGAAGAACCTGAGACAACGTAGATCCTGTCAAATACTCTTCACAAGTCGTGAGAAAATATGCACCATTTTGTATCAAAGATACGCAGCTGGTCAAGACCCACCTCAATTCTCTAGCAAGAACCTGAAGTGGGTTCAGTGAGATTCCATCGGGGTCCTACTAGTAATCTTATTCGTTAGACTCCCTGAGAAGTGCTAGCAAAATGAGATGCAATTTGTAGTTGAAGACATGGAAGTTGGAAAACTTTGTCCATATGAAATGGATAGACAATATTGAAAATAGTGTAGGTGCTGCTTTTTGTGAACAAGAGTAGTAGTTATGAATCATGTAGACCATTCCCATGAAGGTGGTGGGGAGAGGGCCCCGATTGATAGAAAAGAACCTGCAAGGGGGTTATCTTGCTCTTGGAAGAAAAATATTTTGAATAGAAGAGAGGATAGAGATAGGTTTTTATTTTTTTCAACAAAACCTCTTGTATTCTTGGGTCTTCTCTTTCCCCCATTGATAATATGTCATATGCAAGCACACAGAAAACCTTCATACTCATTTTGTTTTCTGTTTTTGTACCACTTTGTGAGGCTTTGTCTCCTCTCCTAGCTGCTAGGTTTAGATTTGGTTTTCTGACTAGTTGGCAGCTGGGTGCCTTTTCTACTGTCTTTCCGTAATACGATGCCATGATGATCCTAAACAGAATCCCACCTGCACAATATTCAATCGCCTCAATTACATGCAATATACTATTTGACCGGGTGAATAAAAAAATTAAAAAATTAATTAAATTAAGAAAATAAAAAAAATAACCGAAAAAACCAAACCGTGAAACCGATTAAACCGATTAGATTTTTGAAAAAACCAACCGGTTCAGTTCGGTTTTTTAAGCTTGAAACTTGAAAAACCGAACCGAACCGAACTCGAACAAAAAAAACCGAGCCAAACCGGAAAAAAACCGAGCCAAACCAAAAAAACTGAGCCAAATCGGTTTGAACCGGTTTCAGTTTTTGTAAAAAATAAATTTCGGTTTGGTTATTTTTTTTGATAAAAACCGAACCGAACCGAAAATAATCACCCCTACTATTTGGTCGAAAGTTATTCTGAGTTTTCAATCAAATCCAACTAAACTCTTGATTTTTTTTTTTGTGTTATCACATCAAGACAATGTAAACCCTTGGTTAGAATTCCATCCAAGTTTGTAATAATTTAATAAATGTTTTTTTTTACATGATAGAAAAAATACAATATAAATTTGAATAGGAAAAATAAATTGTAAAATCACAAGTAATATTTATTTTTCCAGGCCATACAAACAATAAGCAATTCTATTAATAAAGATATAGTCTACTTGTTTTACATGATAAAATCCTACCATGTAAGATTCAAGAAAAAAAAAATTAAAAGTGGTTAGTAAGACTTTGCGTCTAAAAAAAAACATTGAAAACAACTAAGTCTTTACAACTATGCTTTCTTGTTGGCTAACACCAATTCTAATACTCTCTCCAAATGCATGACCATCTGTAGTGTTTTGACTTATCTAATGTCTTTTGCCTTGATAAATAATACATTACTTTTAGATATTGTTATGCTTTCTTTTAAATATTGTTATACTTTTATAAGTTTTAAATATTATTTGTTACACACTATGAATCTCAACAAGTGGATTAATAAGGAATTGAATATCAACAAGTGGGTCAATAAAGAATTGTAGACTTTCTATAAAATAAAACGAATGAATCAAACAATTCAAAGTAGGACCCTTTTCTTTAATCTTGAAGTCTGGTTCCTTGTTAGATCATATTTTAGACAAATTATAAGATTCTTTATAGAGAAATCATAATGTTATAAACTTGTGTAAAAGACTGATATTTAGACATAAACACATAGTATATCAGACTTTAGAGTATAGTTTGTCACTCTTGTTTGTAAAAATATCTCTATAGAATAAGAATTTTCAAAGTTCTGTCTCATAATAGATAATTTTTTGTTTCTTATGAAGGATTTAAGCAAGATTATGTTTTCTTCATCCTTGCACTATTGATTGAAAAAAGAATCTATGGATATAAGCGTATGTGGGGCTCATGCATTAATGAATAAACACAAGAGTATGTAATGAGAAATATAATAATTGAAAATTTATAATTATTGTAAAATTATAAAATCAAAAGTAAAATCATGATCTTACATAATTTTACATGATTTCAATCTGATTTTATCATTTTTTTAATTTTTACGTGATTTTACATGATAAAAATATATTGAATATAATTTTACGAGTCAACTCGTAATTTTAACAATTTTATTTCCGTCCATTAACCTTATTAGACACATAGGCTAGTCATGTATATATTTGTGTGTGTGAAATTAAAAAAAAAAGCAAATATATTTACACATGGTAAGGACATGTGAAAGCTATTTGATTTGATTTTAATTTTGACATGGTTGTGTCTACTTGATATATCATCTTTGCATGTTTAATTTATTTATGATTTTACATTGTTCGATGATTGCTTATATTGAATTCGTTCGAGTTAGTTGATTCAAGTCCAATCTAGATCTAAAACCAACATGAATAAAATAATGGAGTGTTCTCTTTGTTTGTTATTATTTCTATTTTATTTATTTCATTTAGTATTTTTTTTATATATAATTTCCATGACATTGAGTATATTAATATCATTAAAAGGTCTTGTTTTTTATGGTTTTTTTTTTGCGAAGATCATTATTTATCAAAAATTTCTCAGTGGCTTTTCAACATAAAAAATAAAATCAAGTAATATATATATATATATATATATAAACATATATAGTATAGTCTTGATAAACTAATAACTTCAATTAAATAATATTTTTGTTTGTCCGAACTTAAATTTAAAGTTTAAATAATATCTTGATTAATTAAGAAAAATTCATGATCCCTAAAACTATTAATTTATATAGGTTTAAGGAACAAGCACATAATCATGGCCAGGTGATGAAGCTACTGGACTCTAATGAACATAAATTGAAAAATACAAGGTATAACCATGAAATCAAACTTTGTGAATTAAAGGACCTCATCAGTAGGTTGACATACCAATAAATATCTATTCTTCAGGCCTTACAGCAAGAGACTGGGGATCGAGTCTAGTGCCAATAAGGAGAAACACACACTACAGGCTAATGCTAGTATGCTACAACTACTCGAGTCAATCTTCCCTGTGAAGGAGAACTTACTTACCACAAGGTATATAAGCCTAAACATGACTTTCCTTTTTTTTTTTTAGGGAGTGGACGTCCATAAATGGCTATACAAATGTAACCAATACTTTGAAATAGATTAAGAGGAGTCAAACAAACTGAAATTGGCTTCTTATTACTTGAATGGGGTTGTCTGCACCATAATTTCATGAAAGGTAACCCTAGGGGGGTTATTTAGAAGCCCTATGTGCTAGGTTTGGGGGCCAAAAGGATCCATTAAAAGAGCTTATGGAGCTTAGACAGGTTGGGAATCTAGAAACTTACATTCAGGACTTTGATGTTCTATGGAATAGAGCACACATTTCAGATAAACAAGCATTGGTATTTTTTTGTAGGTGGTTTATGTTGCATTAAACTCAAGCCAAGGAAGTCAAAGACGGCAACCACCACTTGCAGTCACCGACAGCTGACTTCTCAAACCGCCAACCACCAGCTGCCAGCCACTAGCTATCAACCGCCTTTACAAACCGCCAACTAAGATTTTTTCTTACTTTTAATTTGTGTATAAATAGGCAACTAAGTTTATGCTATTATTAGTGTGTGGGAAAAATAAGAAAGAAACACCGAAGAGAAAGAGAGGGTGTGTATTAAGAGCTTTTGTTTATTTTGTAAGCTTCTTGTTGTTGAAATTAAACCATGTGTTTTATCCCCATTGAGTGTTTCAAAGCCACCAACAGTGGTTTCTCTCACCAATAATTGGTATCAGAGCTTTGTTCTTAACAAAAACAGAGGCGTTGTTGGGATATATTCGTTTTTTCAAAGTTGTCAAAAACACGTTTTGATCATTCCACAGTGTAGGGTTCATTTATACTGACTCACAGGTGCAAAAATCAGAGTCATCAGATCAAGAGGTAGCCCACACGCGCCGCCTAAAATTTCATTACTGTAGTCCACGCGCAGCCGACGCGCCTAGAGGAAGAAGACAACTGATTAACACACGTGCCATATTTGAGTCACGCCGAACCGCCTAAGCCGCTGCCAAGCCGAGCCAAAAGAATATTCCCGGTTCAACCCCAGCGAACCGCCCGACATCCAAAATCGGTTTCCTAACCGATTTAACCTATTTCTGATCCATTTGCAACAAAGTCAGACCGATTCCCTACTATTTTGAGTATTCTGGATCCATCTATAGTGTTTGTTTTTCCAAATTCAACTCCCAAAAGGTGATATAGTCATTCAAAAAGCAAAATGACTACAGAAAATACACTAACACTCATCCCGAAGTTGACCAAAGACAACTAGATAGTTGATGTATCAGATTGAAGGCATTTCTTGATTCATAAGAGTGTATAGACATTGTACAATATGGTTATGATGAACCAGATTCCAAAGAAGCATAAGATACTCCACATGAGGCAGAGAAGCAAGTCCTCAAAGCCAATAGAAAGAAAGACAACAAAGCAAAAACCATCATTTATCATGGTCTTGATGAAGCCATATTTGAGATTATTGCTTCCGCAGAAACATCAAAAGAAATATGGGAGGCTTTCCAACAAAAATACAAAGGTGCTGATAGAATCAAGAAGATTCGTCTCCAATCTTTGTGAGATGAATTTGAATTATTACAAATGAAGTTCTCAGAATCTATTTCTGATTATCACACAAGAATTATGGTAAAAGTCTCTCAAATGAGAAGAAATGGAGAAGCCCTTACAGATGCTCGAATTACTGAGAAAATTTTAAGATCCCTAGATCCAAAATTTGATTTTGTTGTTGTCGCTATTGAAGAGTCTAAAGAAGTGGACAAGTTGATGATGGATGAGCTTATGAGTTCTTTGCAAGCTCATGAGCAAAAGATTGTGAAAAGAAATGGAGATAAAGCAATTGAGCATGCCTTACAAGCAAAGTTATCTCTCAAAGACAGATATGAGTAAGAGGAGACTTCAACAAGTGGCTATACCACTCGGGGAAGAGGTCAACAAAGACAAGGAGGATTTCAGTGATTTTAAAGAAGAGGATCTTGGAATACATGATTTAGAGGAAGAGGTGGTAGAAACACCACCAGAGGAGGTTAAGGACAACAAGCATTCACTCTTAGAGGAAGAGGAGGCGATTACAATAACCGTGACAAGAGGAATATCCAGTGTTATAATTGCAATCAATTTGGGCACTATAGCACCGAATTTCGAAGGAAAGCTCCATTAAAGGTACGTGAACAAGCCAACTATACAGAGGAGGATGCCAACATCAAAGGATCAACTGCAATATTTGTCCAACAAGGACTCAGCGAGAATCGAGAGAATATTTGGTATCTAAATTTTGGAGCCATCAATCACATGTGTGGCCAACGGGATCTATTTGGTGATCTAGATGAGACCATACAAGGTCTAGTCACCTTTGAAGATACCTTAAAAGTTCCATTTAAAGGTAAAGGCAACATCCCAATCAAGTTGAAGAATGACGATCATAGCTACATCGCAGATATTTACCATATTCCAGCCATATAACACAACTTGTTAAGTGTAGGTCAACTTATGGAGAAAGGTTATACTCTTTTCATGAAGAATTGTCATCTGACAATTACAGACTACAATGGAAGATTAATTGCTTATGTGAAGATGTCCAAGAATAGGATGTTTCCTTTAAACATCCAATATGATGCAGCAAAGTGTTTGAGTGTCATCACCAACAATAAAGAGTGGCTTTGGCACCTAAAGCTTGGACATCTAAGTTTCACAAGTTTGAAGATGCTAGCAAGCAAAATGATGGTCAAAGGTATGCCCCATATTGATCATCCAGATGAAGTATGTGAAAGTTGTGTCCTCAGCAAACATCACAGATCCAGTTTTGCCAAAGAAGTCAACTGGAAAGCAAATAAGCCACTGGAGTTAGTGCACATAGATGTGTGCACTCCCATAAAGCCTATGTCAACTGGACAAAATAGGTACTTCTTTACTTTCATTGATGATTTTAGCAGAAAGACATGGATATACTTTCTGAAGAGGAAGTCAGAAGTGTTGAATTGTTTTAAAGATTTTAAAGCAATTGTTGAGAAGCAAAGTGGCTATAAGATCAGAACTGTGAGATCTGATCAAGGTGAAGAATACACTTCAAATGATTTTGAAGCCTTTTATACACAACAAGGCATCAAACATCAGACAACACAACTTATACACCACAGCTGAATGGTGTAGCTGAGAGAAAAAATCGAACGATTCTTGACATGGCAAGAAGTCTACTCAAAGCAAAGAACTTGCCCAAACAATACTTAGCTGAAGCTGTATCATATACAGTGTATCTACTGAATCGATGTCCAACCAGAAGTTTGCAAGTTGTCACTCCAGAAGAAGCATGGAGTGGTCACAAAGCAAGTGTTACTCATCTTCGAGTCTTTGGTTGTGTGGCATATGCAAAGATCCCAGATGCAAGAAGGAGCAAACTCGATGATAAAAGCGAGAAATACATCTTTGTCGGATATGGTGATAGAAGGATAGGATACAAGCTGTATAATCTCATCACAAAGAAGGTAATTATGAATAGAGATGTTATCTTTAAAGAAGATAAAACTTGGCTATGAAATGATGATCAAGAAGCAGTCAAATGGATTAGCACTGATTTAATCCTTGAAGACGAAATGGAAGTACCAACAATACTTGCAAAAGGTCTAATATTATCAGCAGATGAGCCATAAAGTCCGGTACACGGGTCCCCTGTATTCAACAGGAGAAACACATCAGAATCATCACCAACACCACCACTAGCATTCCCATCAGAAGAATCAAGAAGGATGAGAAATCTAGAAGAGTTGTACGATTCCACTCAAGTTATGAAAGATACAACTCTATTTTATTTCTTCGCAGATAGTGACCCACTTAGCTTCAATGAAGCTGCCACAGAATAAAAATGGATAGATGCAATTGATGAAAAAATACATGCCATTGAGAAGAATGATACCTGAAAGCTGAATAATCTACCAGAAAACAAGAAAGCAATATGTGTCAAATGAGTCTATAAGACGAAGAAGAATGCAAAAGGAGAATTACAAAGATACAAAGTAAGATTAGTGGCAAAAAGCTACAAACAGAGAGAAGGCATTGACTATAGAGAAGTATTTGCTCCAGTAGCCCGGCTAGAGACAATAATACTGATGATCTCACTAGCTGCATAACATAGATGAAAGATCTACCAACTTGATGTGAAGTCAGCATTTCTGAATGGCTTCCTAGAAGAAGAGATCTATGTTGAACAACCACTTGGATACATTGAAGCTGAAAATGAAAGCAAAGTATACAAGTTGAAGAAAGCTCTCTACGGTTTAAAGCAAGCTTCGCGTGCTTGGAATATCAGAATTGACAAGTATTTTCAAGATAATGGATTTGAAAAATGTCCATATGAACACGCAATATATGTGAAGAAATAAGCAGATGACAGCATATTATTTGCGTGCCTATATGTTGATGACTTGATATTCACCGGCAACAATCCTATCATGTTTGAAGACTTCAAGAAAAACATGGTACAGGAGTTTGAGATGACAGACATTGGTCTAATGACACATTTTCTTGGCTTAGAAGTGGTGCAGGAAGAAGAAGGGATTTTTGTATCCCAAAGCAGTTATACCAAAGATATTTTTGAAAGGTTCAAGATGGAAAGCTGCAATCCAGTATCAACTCCAGTTGAAAATGGAATGGAATTGAGGAAGAGTAAAGTTGGAAATGTTAATCCAACTTACTTCAAAAGCTTAGTAGGAAGTTTAAGGTACTTGACATGTACCAAACCGGATATACTCTACGGAGTTGGACTTATCAGCATATATATGGAGACATCAGAGCAGTCTCACTTGAATGCAACTAATAGAATTCTTTGCTACATCAAAGAAACAATAAATGAAGGTATGTTTTATACTTTAAGTAAAACCTTCAATCTTGTTGGCTACTCAGATAGTGATTGGGGTAGAGATCTGGATGAAAAAAAAGCACAACATGATTTGTCTTTTTCTTGGAAGATACATCTTTCACATGGTCATCCAAAAAACAATTGATAGTAACGTTATCAAGCTGTGAAGTTGAGTATGTTGCTGCCAACTCAGATGTATACCATTTAATATGGTTAAGGAATATGCTGAAGCATTTGGGATTTCCTCAAGAAAATCATATAGAGATTTATATTGATAATTGATTAGCGCGATTGCATTAGCAAAGAACCCAGTGTATCATAAAAAAAGTAAACACATTAATACATATCATCACTTTATCTGAGAGCATGTCAAGAACAAAGAAGTTGAACTGATATCCTGCAAAATAAATGATCAAGTTGCATATATCTTTACAAAGCCATTGAAGGGAGAAATATTTATCAGATTGAAGTTCATGCTTGGCATGACATCCATCGATTGAGTTTAAAGGGGGGATTTTTGTATTAAACTCAAGCCAAAGAAGTCAAAGACGACAACCACCACTTGCAATCACTGCCAGCCAACTTCTCAAACCGCCAGCCACCAGCTGTCAACCGCCTTTACAAACCGCCAGCAGCCTTTACAAACCGCCAACTAAGATTTTTTCTTACTTTCAATTTGTGTATAAATAGGTAACTAAGTTTATGCTATTATTAATGTGTGGGAAAGATAAGAAAGAAACACTAGAGAGAAAGAGAGCGTGTGTATTAAGAGCTTTTTTTTATTTTGTAAGCTTCTTGTTGTTGAAATAAAACTGTGTTTTATCCTCTCTGAGTGTTTCAAAGCCACCACCAGTGGTTTCTCCCACCAACAGTCTAGAGGTTGAAATAAAAAACTTGATGAAGATGTTTGAACCTAAAACCTTAAAAGAAGCATACCACTTAGATCATTTACAAGAAAACACCTTATCCTACAGATGTAACCATTGAAACCCTACCATATACCCTTCTCAAACTATCTCATACTTTTCCCATACCAGACTCAACTCCTTCCTTATTCATCTAAAAAATTCCTCTACACAAAAACTAAACAATACCAAAATTTCCCAGGATGACATACTATCTACGCCCCCTCCAAACTTTATTAACAGAAACCCCATCAAAACCACTAAACCATTGAGGAGTAAATAGTTTGAATAGAGAAGGGCATAGGCCTATGTTTTTGGTGTGATGATAAATTTATGCCAAGGCATAAGTGCAGGAACAAAATGCTTTATTCTCTTTGTATGATTAATGATGATGGAGAAGACACTGGAGAAGTGGAAACTGAGGTAGAAGATCAGAACTTGGGAATAAGTACCCCTCATATATCTATAAATGCTTTAGAAGGTACTAACGGGTTTTATACCTTTAAAGTGACTGATAAGGTTAACAAGCATTCTCTTTTTATTATGGTTGATTCTGAAAGGACTCGTAACTTCCTCAATACTGAAAGAGGTTATGACTCAACCCCTTTATGGTGGCACTACTAGATTTGACAAAACCTTTCATGATTGAAATTGATGCATGGGAATGGTACATGGGTAGTGTTGAGGCAAGGTGGTAATCCTATAGCTTTTATTAGTAATTGTTTGGGTTCAAGACAACAAGCTCTATCTACCTATGAAAATGAGATGCTAGTTATTCTGCATGATGTATCCAAGTGGAAACACTACTTATAGGGCATATATTTTACCATCCCTACTGATCAAGTCACTCTCAAATACATCCTAGAGCAGAGGTTGTCTTATCCTTCCCAACACTTATGGATGACAAAACTTCTAGGATTTGACTATGATATTGAATATAAAAAGGGCAGGGAGAATGTAGTAGCTGATGGACTTTCTAGGAGTTCCAGTTGTGGAGTTTTTACTATGGTAATGTCTACAGTTTCTACTACCATTATGAATGAGGTTAGGAAATCATGGGAGCTGGATAATGTGGTGCAAGGTATTATAAAAGATCTACAAGATAATCCTAATTCTCACCCTCATTATAAATGGGTGAATTAGAGACTACAGAAACAGGTCAGGCAGTATGTAAAGGAGCGTTCTATCTACCAAAAGAATAAGACAACATGTGTTAAACTACAACCATTATCCATACCTCAGTTTCCATTTACAGATGTTAGTATGGATTTTATAGAAGAACTTCCTAAATCTTATGAGAAGGAAGTTATATTTGTGGTGGTGAATAAACTCAGCAAATATAGACATTTCATGGCCCTCAACCATCCTTATACAACAATGATAGTAGCAACCTCGTTCATGGAGAATTTCTACGAAGTGCATGGCCTTCCAACCATCATTGTGAGTGACAGGGATGCAATGTTCCTTAGTCAGTTATGGGAACATTTCTTTTCTTATCCAGGGGTACAATTGCATTATTCCATTGTCTATCATCCACAAACTGACGAGAAAACAGAAATTGTTAACAAGTGCTTGGAGAGTTACCTAAAATGTATGGTAGGAGACTCACCGAACCAGTGTTCTAAGTGGCTTCCTTAGCTGAGTGGTGGTACAATATTAATTGCTATACGTCTATAAGGACTACTCCTTATGAAACTTTATATGGCCAAGCAACCCCTTTTCATTCTCCATATTTTCCCAGGGACTCTAACGTAGCTACTGTGGATGAGTATTTAACAAACATAGAAGACATGCTCAGGGCACTCAAGAAGAACCTACAGACGGCTCAGCACCGAATGACTCAGTTAGCTAACAAGAAGAGGAGTGAACGTACATTCAATGCGGGAGATTGGGTATCCTCAAATTGCAGCCTGACAGGCATAATTCCTTGGTTCAAAGGCCCTCCCACAAATTAGCAGCCAAATACTTTGGTCCCTACAAGGTGATTGAATAATTTGGGACTGTGGCATTCAAGCTGGATTTACCATCTTCTACCTCAATCCATCCAGTTTTCCATGTGTCTCGACTTAAAAAACATGTGGGAAACAGGAAGGTACAAGATGATTTACCTGTGATGCCGAAGGAGCCTTTGCTTCTACCCCAGGCAGTGCTGGATCGAAGGATTGTTAAGCGTTTCAACCAAGCTGCTGCCCATGTGCTGGTTCTATGGAAAGGTTTGTCTCGTGCAGAAGCTGCATGGGAGCTTGCAGAGAATCTTGCATTGAGGTTTCCACAGTTTTCCCTCGAGGACAGGGGCATTGTTGCAAGTCATTGAGGATGCCAGAGGATTGATACAGTGAAGATCCAGAAGAGATTTAAATCCAACTAGCTGGTGGTACAGGAGCTGATACAGGGCGTTTTGAAACTCATGTTAAGCCTG
>Ga0325410_1002644_pt1 | contig 20061 bp, 12 predicted proteins | sample PopdelMetagenome_16_FD_206182 | JGI IMG/M metagenome (GOLD analysis project Ga0325410, IMG submission 206182) | Populus deltoides microbial communities from Bellville, Georgia, United States - Xylem-PdIQD-R3 | ecosystem: Host-associated > Plants > Phyllosphere > Stem > Wood/Secondary xylem... | reverse complement strand
TAGGTTTTGTAATTTCATACATCCTAGTATTTGTTTTCAAGCAATCTATAACATCTAATATCCTTCAAGGTTTTTACTATAGTATTTATGAGTGAGTCTTTTTTATTCAATATTTTGATACTTTGAAAGAGTCTAAAATTCAATGTATTTGGATTCAGTCATATGCTCAGCCCAAATTAACGTGAATCTAGCAAATTTCTACATACAATATACTTGGGTTTGGTCATATATTGAGCACAAGATGTTATTAGTTTGACAAGTTGCTAAACCCATTAATTGTGCCCAAGCCAACATGAGTGTGGCAAGTTGCCAAACTTAACATAGTTGGGTTCAACCATACGTTGAATTCAAAGCATCATGAGTTTATCAAGCTGTCAAATTTAATATACTTGAGTTTAGCCACAAACTGAGCCCAAGACATCATGTGTATGGTAAGGTGTCAGATCCAATACACTTGGGTTCAACCACATGCTGAGTCTAAAGCGTTGTGGATCTAGCAAGATACCATACTCAATATACTTAGGTTCAGCCACGAACAGAGCTCAAGGTATTATATATATGGCAAGGTGCTAAACCAAATATATTTGGGTTCAACAATGTGTTGAACCTAAGACATCGTGGGTGTGTCAAGGTGCCAGATCAATATGCTTAGGCTTAGCCACGAGCTGAGCCTAAGGCATTGTGTGCATGGCAAAGTGCCAAACCAAATATACTTAGGATCAGCCACATGTTGAGCCTAAAGCGTCACGGGTCTGGCAAGGTACCAGACCTAGTATACTTGGGTTCAGTCATGAGTTGAGCCTGAAGCACTATAGTTCTAGTAAGTTGTCATACCTAATATACTTGGATTCAACCATGTGCTGAACTCAAGACACCATGAGTCTGACAAAGTGTCATACTCAATATACTTAGGTTTAGCCATGTGCTCGACCCAATTGGTTAGAGTTCTATCTTAAGACTTTTAACATAAACTATTTATGTCAGGAATAATCATTTTTCTACATTTGTAGGTACATAAAAGGTCTCTCGTTGGTCTATATTTTCATCTCATTAATAATTTGTAAGAGATATTTGTCTCTTATTAATTGTGTGTTAGAGAATTTTATCATTCATTAATGCCATCAGGACCAGATGACTCTCCAATCCTTCCATTCCATTAAAACAACAGGTTTAGGGATTATAAATACTATATGAATCATCTAAGTAAATGGTTCCCTTTTTCTACTCTCCAAGCATCCATATCTTAATCCTTAGAGAATTTTATCATAAAAAGACAAGAACAAACACTCTTCGTCATGCTTTCATTCCAATTCCAAATCGTCATCTGCTTCGATATTTCTTCGATGTTCTCTCAAAAGTTGCCGGATTTGACGATAGGGATAGTTTTTGTCATCCTTTGGCCATGACTTAGAATTTAAAGTTTTTTCTTTCATTTATTACAATCCTCATTTAAAGTTACTGACTTTATCATAGATGGGTCCTTAAATTCCACTGAAAGAGACTGTTCTGCATGTATCAGAACTTCTACTGTCAATTATGTACTTTCTAAGTTATGAAGAATGGAATATTAAGATGAACATTTGATTAATCACTATTCAAATACTAAAGAATCTTATTCATCAAGTATTATAAGAGAAACCATATCCATCCACACCATCACATTTGATGACACATTAAACGTGACTCAATAAAAATATAGTTAGTTAATTTTTCTTAGTTTTAAAACCCAATATTAAATCTTTATATGTTTATATTTGTTTGTGGCTTATTCCTTTTCTTGTTTTCATGTGTTTCCTAAAATTATCCTTCATTTCTAGTGAAATTTCTCGTATCATTTATTACAAATAAAATCAAAAGTAAATTTAAGAAAGACAATTTGGGTGTTTTAGAAAGAACTAATAATAGACTCTAGCTTAAAATTTTCAAAACAAAAGGAACTAATATACAAAATCATAAAAACACAGGTTAATAAGTTTTGAGGAACGCCTAAACAATGTTGAAGTTTCTTTATATGCATACCAATTTATTAATTCATTAATTTCATCACATATATACCCTTTTTTTATTTATTTAGCTCAATGTTTCATTTACAATGTGATTAATATTCTGTCTCGCTCAGAATGATATGTGTGTAAAATGATAAAGCTTTCTTATAAGCACCAAAATATTTTAATATCAAAATATCTTGTACCCATTAATTAAAAAAATTCTACAAAAATGGTAAAATTACATTTATACAATTTAAGTTCACAAAAATCAAAACCCACATATGCAATTGGGTAGGAGTACAAGAATTTCTTCCAAAATAGTGATGGAAAATTAAGAGTTTCGCTCTCATGGGGATAAGACGCCACTCAATGACTTGATTGTAGATCGAGAAGTTAATTAAAATTTTGATTTTTTTTATAACAATGTTATTTAAAAAAAGAAAAGAAAAGAAAAGATTTCTTCACCTGGGCAGCGCCCAATCTAAGCTTGCAGGAAGCTAAACTGAGAGCAAAGAAGTAGAAAGAATCTTGGTCGTTGTTAATAAGAGCCCCCTGTGTGTGCGAGTGTGGGGGGCCCTCTCTTCTAAAAAGTATAAACGATAAAACTACTTACTACCCACTCCCATCATTTTGTGTTCTCTCATTCCACCCTGGCAATCCTCGTCACTGCCCTGTCCTCTTCTTCCCTCTCACTGGCTACCTCTTCGACAGGTTTCCCACACGTGCTCCCTGTATTCACACGTGCAAACATCACCTCCATATACACAAAGATACTACTATTCCTATTCCTAACCTTTCTGTGGTGCAACGAATAAAAGTTGGAGAGAGAAGGTGAGGAAATATACAAGGAGAGAAAGAGAAAGACAGGGAGAGAGTGTTGTTGTTGTTGTGGTGTTATTAAAGCATAGCATAATAATTAATAATTAACAATTTTCATTTCTTGATCTTATATTTGTTGTGGTTGTTGTTGTTGTTGTTGTAGTAGTAGTAATATTTTTGGGTAGCTTTGCACTCTCTTTCTCTAAGTTTTATATGTGAAATCTGACCTTCAAAGATCACTACTTTCTACTTCTATGAGCTATAATTTTTCTCTTTTGGCCTTTCTATCCTTCTTCAAGAATCAAATCTTTCTTTTCTTGCACCGATGAGGATTAGAAACAGAAAGGTTCCTTTGCCTCTTTCATCCCTTTCCCCTATACCTCTCTCAGATCCCCAGTTTAGCCGGTCTCCGGTGGTGCAACTTCAATTACACAACAGCCCACATCAAAGTCTCCTTCAAGAACCTCAGAAGGATGAATACTTTGATCTTCTCCTGCCTTCTGATCGCCTAAATCAACCGATCGGAGGTGGAAGCAAAGGTCATGATGATTGCTCCCATGGTGCTGGGCCACAAGAAGAGAAGAAGGTAAGCAGTACTGACTGTTAATTTGGTTAGTTAAAAGAAACAAAAAATCACTACAACCCTTTTATCTAAGTTTAATGGGGTGATTATACATGAGGGTGCACTTGGGTTCAATGTCACTTAAAGAGTCAATTTTGTTGGATCTACTTTTTTGTATGGCCAATTTGCACCCATCATGGTTACATTATGATTTAGTACATCAATATTTCTTGAGATTTTATTGTAGGTTTTGTTGGAAGAGGGAGATGGGATTAAAGGAGGAGAACTAAGAGAGAAGAGTAATGATACCAGGTAAGAAAGTGGTGAAAAAAAAGTTAAATCCATGTTCTTCTATTCTTTCATGAAATCTTGTAGTGAAAAAGGTGAAAAGAGGGAGACCTATGGATTAATTTTTTGGCTACGGAAAAGAAAATAAAAATACTGTAAGTGGAAATACTGTTTGCAAGTGTTTTTATATGAACTTGAACTTTGGCTAGCCACCATACCTTCTCCCATCTAATCTAGTCCATTTACCCTCTCCATTTTGGCTAACTAATACGCCCATGAGGTGCACGCTAGTATGGGTCCACGCTGCTGGTCCCCAAAATAGATACATATCTTCCTCTATTTAATTTGCACTCATTTTATTTACTGGTTTCTCCTTGTTTTTCTTATCGCTGTAAATTATGTGGATTTGGGTTTCTGGGTTTGGTTTATTTTTAGGAGGGGAAGTTTCTTGAGTGAAGGAGTACACGTTACAGTTCTTCAACAATCTAGTTCTTCCCATCAAGGTAAAGATTATATGTGTTCGAAAACCATTTCAAAAGTAGACAGAAAATTATTGTCAGTCCTTATGTTTTTGTATTTGGTTGCACTATAGGAGTTGGGAGATGGGGTGAGGGAGAGAAGGCATTTCCATTAAAGAAGAGAAGAGGGAGCTTTGAAAGGAGATCGAATGAAGAAACGATAGTGGATAGAAACAAGAAAATGAAAACCAAAATGAAGACAAAGATGAACAAGAAATGTGTGCAACAGAATGGTGATAATGAAGAAGATGAGAAGGAAACAAAAGAAGGTGCTGGTTCCAATATAAAAGCAAAGCCTAGGGGTGGTGCACTGTTGGAGGGATCACGGTGCAGTCGTGTTAATGGTAGAGGATGGAGGTGTTGTCAGCAAACCCTTGTGGGATACTCTCTTTGCGAACATCATTTGGGTAAAGGAAGGCTAAGAAGTATGAATAGTGTTCGAAGCCGATCCACTGCCACTACTGTACCAAAGAAGGACGAGTCTGAGGAAGTATCGAGCCATTCATTACCGTCGCAGAAGAAAGAAGAGACTAAAGGGGCTTCTTTAGATGATAAAGTTAGTGTTGCATATGATGAAGATGATAAGGAGAAGCCATTGGTGATCTCAAAGAGGAAGATGAAGCTTGGTGTGGTGAAAGCTCGATCAATGAGCAGCTTGTTGGGCCAAGCAAACAATGCAGTTGGAGTGGCTGAGAATAACGACTAGGGAAACTCTCTAGATGGTGTTGGGTGATCTGCCTAGCTAGTGCAAGCATAACAATTGTTCTTTTCTGTTTGAGAGTCTTAATGAAGAACGAAAGGAAGCTGGATAGATCCTTGATCAAGTGTTATCTTTCTCTTGAACTGCTTTATAATTAATCTTTTCTTTTCTTTCTGTTTCTGAACTAATCTTAATGTTTTGCTTAATGCTTTTGTATTATGACTGGTGGGTTTGATATATGTTACTTATTAAGTGAATCATATGGATTTTACTTTCAGTTTAATTCATATTTTTCTGGAAAAAATGTGTATTTTACTTGTATACATTTACGGGGAGTTTTGTAGTGCAGTCAAAACGCTGTTCTTACAAAAATTGTTTTCACGTCCTAATTTCAAAATTAAATTTTTAAAAATAAAAAATATATATTATTTTTATATATTAAAAAAATACATTTTAAAACATAATCTCGCTACCGTTAATTTATACAATGCTATAGACTTTGACTGTGCATGTGTTGACCAAGAAAACGTGATTGTGGAAACTATATATGACAAGAATTAATTGGTTGAGGCTTTCTTTATTAAATGGTGAAATTGCACTATTAAAAATAAAGAAGTTTCATTGGATTGATTTTGATTTTATTTGTTGAAAAGATGACATTTTGACAAGTTTGTTTGAAGATTTATTGAAAATCAACTGTTGACTACAAATATTTATAGATTTGCTTCAGAAAACCCAGGTAGCCAAAAAAAAAAAAAAAACACCTGATTTAATTAAAATATTTTTTTTATAATATAAAAGGAAGAAGAATAATAATTTGATAGTTTGATATTGGTGTCCTCAGCTAGCTTGAGCATATGGGAAAACTTGGATTGATGAAATCCTCACCTTGCTAGACGTACGTAAATTGAGGATTTTATTCAGACACTAGAATTTACATATCCTGACGAGGTCTTTCATAAACCTAGTTCTTCGTGACAATCTTATTCTTTATTGTAATAATTTCTTTTTCGTAATTAACTATGCGATGCATGTAGTCAATGCAAGCAGACACTTTATATATTGTATCTGCAGATTAGCCAAACCCATACATACAGACATTTTCAAGCTAGCTAGGATCAATTTTAGCTGCAAGGAGCCGTTCTCCGACACTACTGATCTCTAGGGCGGAGAGTAGTCTTCGAATCTTGCCTGAGCCATTGAGAACATGGATAAGATGGTTCTTCGTATCTAGCTGGAGATTGGGTGGGTAAGGACTCGTACGTATAATAGGGCCTTGTACTGCGCGCCCTTGTGTTCTTTTATTTTCCAAATTAAACGTTTCCATAACAAAATTAATTACAGATTAACCTATCTGAGGATGGGTTAAAAACGGTTCAGAAATGACACTGGTGTAATTTAACTGATTAAATTATAAATTTATTTTTAAAAAATTATTAATTTGAGTTTTATAAATTTTAAAATTATTAAAAATTTACATAATCGTTAATTTATCTATAAAATTAATCGAGTTTCACACAAATTAACCCGAATATCTATATATTAATAATAAAAAACACACACACATCCAGAAGTACATGTTACTTTTAAATTCATCCTCTTGAATAATTTTTTTTTCTTTCGATTTCAATTCTTAAACCACATGCAAGATGTTTAGATTTACATACCTTTTGCTATATTTCATCTGGTTAGCTATTAAATTTTATATATAAGTCATCAAATTGTGGAGGGTTAGTTTTTTTTTTATTATTATATTATCAATGTGCTTATCTTAACAATGATGAATATTATTTAAAAAATAATATTTTTTTGACTAATTTTTTAAGGTTTTTGATATTTTATAAGGATGAGGAAACATGCTCAACTAAATGATTAAATTATAATGAAAAGAGTATGGATCCAAGCATTTTATCGTTTAAGGGTTGAAAATAGAAATATAAATTATTTAGAGAATATTGTCAATCAAAACTGATATTAAGAGGCATCTGTGCATATTAGACTAGTGATCTTGGTTAGCGTAACAACAAAAATTATGTGAGCATGATGACATATTCCAATTTATTTTTTTCTATAAAAAAATAGAATAAATAAAAGAGACGTAAGTGGTTTCAAATAGTTGACTAGAGAAAACGTATTTCCAAAAGGAAAAAAAAAAACTGAGAACAGTCAACGCAGATCAAGAGAGTATTTAACTATTTCTTATACCATAAAGAATAATTAATCAATTTTGACACTAATCTGTAATTAGCTCCAATTTGCATGAATGTGTCATCGGGCGGCCTATTGTCGTAGGTAAATTCGGGCTTTGCTAACTTTCCTTTTCTTAAGGGTTTGTTTGGCTAACGGGCTCCCAATGACAGCTAGAAGCGACGGGCAAGGAAGGAAAGCATCCGCACATTAAGTGCAGATACAAACACAGAGGTCAACGTTGCGCTTGGAATATGTCCAAAGGAAACGCATCATTTTATTACCAAAAAAACAATTTAATTATATGAGCACGAAAGTGGCGTATGACATAAAACGACATCTCCTAAAGTCTCATTAATTAACAATGTAAGCTTTTAAGGTGTATGAATTGAGTGATTCTTTGGTAGTTTTATAATGTTTAATTAATATAAAATTTTTCGTAAATTCTCATTTATTTATTCAATTTTGCCTGCATTATCCTAGTTGTTTCTGATTTTGAATAAGCACAAGAGGATAGAGACTCGAGTCCAAATTCCCATGGACCCGCTGGCCACAACCCATTAATTCATATTTCCACCCTGGCGTTGTGCCTCGCAGTGCCCCAGAGTCCCAGCTCACGGTAGCCGGTGGCCCTCAAGCTCGGTGCCAATCTCAGCCACTCGTGCTGGGCCTTCAATTCCCCTACCTAAGCTGCACGTTATTCTATAAGCATATAAATTGTTTGCTAGTGTGGTGCAACAAATAAAAGTCGGAGATAAAGAGATGGAAAGAGATTTAGACATCTTTATCCGTTGAAGGTGAAAATTCTTCGAGGGGTTTCGGAAACTCTCTCACCTGTTTGTATATCCTTCACTGTCAATCGACTTGAGTATGGCCCAGAAAGATGCTAGGAATAGAGCATCTTTTCCATGAAAATGAAGCTAAGTTTTTTTTTTTTTTCCGTCTACATTATTTAAGAGCAATTCCAAGCCTGTGGACCTTTAAGTTCCACTATTTGACAATAAGGTCTTTGAATTTGTGCCACTTTTTTTCCCCTCCCCCTCTTCTCTCAAGCTTTATTGTGTCCTCATGGTTATCAAGCTCGTCGTCGTCGTTTTCCTTTTCAATGCAGAGGAGCATGTGCATGTTCTTTTGATAAGTTTTCTACAAACCGAAATGATCCCTTCTGAAGAATTTTACATTATGGCGAGCTGGAAAAAACTAGGAAATTCGTCTATACATGAAACCACTGCAAACTTATGGATGGAGTGGATCGATTGGAAAATAAGTCCAACATGCAAACTCTGACATCCAAAGTTTTTGAAATCCCATATAAAATATAATGATCCATTCCTTTCTTCAGTTTATGTTTTTGTGCCTTTCATCACTCTAGTACTTGTTAGAAGAAGCCCCACGTACAGAGTACTTGCCCGAATGGAAGCATCGCAAATCGCAGTGCTGAATATGCCAAAATGGGGTTGGTAATCGGTAGTACTCACGGGCACCTCACCTGCGGTCTCAGTTTGAATCATAAAAGCTAGGCAAATTCAGAATATATGCATGTGCGGGCTGGGACTTGTTCACGATTTTAGAATTTGTTAGGCTAGAACTCGATCCTACCTCAGTGGAAATAACTTCTTAAACCAAAGAGTGACCACAATAGTTTCATGGGGATGGCTAGTAAAAACGAGTGTTTTTACTATTGAATTGTGTTGAAGAATCCAACTTATTACCAGAAAGACGTATTGATTCCTGGTTTCTCTCACTAACCTCGAACTCATGACTAATTAAGTATATATGTTTTGGAACTCAATCCCCACAAGCTAGAAAGGGGGGCATGACTTCTAGACTCTAGTCCTTCTGGGCTTTATTGTGTTCTTTTACAGTTGCCTGTTCAGTATTGAATTCCAGCTGGCCTATAAAAAAAGTATTGATTCCAAACAGCTAGTTAATACAATACGTGTGTGTGTGTGTGTGTGTGTGTGTGTGTGTGTGTGTGTGTGTGTGTGTGTGTGTGTGTGTGTATAAGAGCGGATAGAGCTGTAGATGTGCACTCAAGTTTTTTTTCAGTACTTTCGATGAGTTTCAAAGGCCAAACTTAGATGATGTTGTTAATTAACTGAGGGAATCCTAACGCCTTAGGGGCGGCGGCGGGTGCATTCAAGACCTTCCTCGTGCCAAGTGCAAGTGCAGCCTTGAATATTATGCAGACAACACAAGTACACATCACCTAGTATGTCACCTCGCAAAGACTTAAGTGTACAAAGTCTTTGTGTGTGTGTGTGTGTGTGTGTGTGTATCCAATATACTAACTCTGCATTTTTCTTATTTTATTTAACCAGTGCTTAGTATTCACGATACATATTTTGAGTATAGTATTACGGAACATGTTATTTTAATGTTGTCAGCAGGCAAACCCTTCGTTGACGAAATAATGTCCAGTACTGCTCTTCAGTAAGAAGTCATGTAATAGGCTCAGGGAATTTTCCAAAGTTGTGTTTACGAAATGCGAGTCCCACGACGATTTTTTTTTTTTTTTGTCCAATGAGATGTGTAATGGATTTTGGGATACAAAATGAAGACAATAGAAGAATACATATGGCTGATGAGACAGCTTTAAGCATAAAGGTCCACTTGGGGCTAAAGTTGAATCAATCATCAAATGATTATGATTTTAATCATGATTAACGGACCATGTCAATTTCAGTTGTGTTTCTACATTCTGTGATGTCCAGGCTGGCTCCATGCTCGCCTCAATTCTCAAGCACCCCCAGTTTGTAAAGTTTTGTATCTTCTGCTAGCTGGTAGCTTAATTAACAGCATATACTCCCAGTTAATGCAAATAACTAGTACATTAAGATGGTTTTCTCTGTATAAAAAACGAAACACGCAAGCTTTAGAAACTCATTAACTCCTGTCCTTGCCTTTCGGCTGATACATGTAGAAGCATGCGTCTGTCTAATTATATCATGAGTTTATTGATATCAGGCTAATATTATCTGACTACATGACATTGATTTTAGATGTCTTAGGGGGTAAAGATGCCCACAATAGCTAGCTAGCTAGCTAGCTGTTGGGACCCCTGGCTTTACAATTGGTGACACCACCCCACTGGGCTGGCCGGTTCACCCCACGCCAAGTAATTAAGACAAAGTTTTCTTGGTAACTCAATATTGATCAAGAAACAACTAATTTAGATTAAATAGTGTCCCACACACAGACACAGATATATATATATATATATATATATATATATGCAAGAGAGTGGCTGTGTACCGACACCTTGTTTTAGAGCAATGTTTGTCTTCATTTGATTGCATACGCGCTGGTCTGCCTTATCTTAAGAACTGAAAGTTAATTATAATTAATTATTTATGCAGATCTTACTACGTAATTTTACAATCTTAACCTTTACCCGGCTTAAGTTGCATCTACCTAGCCAGCTGGCTGAGAGGATGAGTCCATCAACTTGTGGAAATGGCTTTCTCTATATTGGAGGTCTCCATCGATCAAAATCTGTCACATTTAATGCTCGAGGCACACAAAACTTTGGAAATTTTAGTTAATATCGATACTCGAACCGGTTATATATATATATATATATATATATATATATATAGAAAAGAATAAAAATGAAGGAGAAATTATTGTAGCTCTCTAGATTAAAAAAAAAAAAAAACCCTTTCAATTAGGTTTCAGGGGCAATGTTTTTTTTTTTCAAGACAATTGTTTTTTTACAAATTATTTGGTGTTAGATTAGTCATTTTTTTAAAGTAAAATTTATTAACTTAACCTTAAAATAAAAAAAATTAATGCAACTTTTGATCTTTTTAATTTTTTTTAAAATAATATAATTATTTTAATGTATTTAAAGATAAAATCAACTTAACTCTTTATGAGGGTTTTTTTTTATTATCTTATTTTTTTATTATTATAAATTTGAATGTTGTTTGAGTTTTTTTTATATAATTGACCTATATTAAATATAATAATAAAAAAAAACCTGATTGCACGCAGCAATATTAGCAACTAGATATAATTTACCTGGCGATATCATCTGAAATTTTGAATTTCAACTATAAACACTTCAAATGCGTTCTGGTATATATATATAACTCACCTTTTGAATTGTAACTAGAAAAGAAAAAAGAAAAAAGAAAAACTCACCTTTGGAATTAAGAAGGTTTTCTCTTCCTCTCCTCTCCTCTCATTCAAATGAAATGATGCTTAATTACACACACAAACACTAAATCGTGATTAATTGCTTGATTAATTGTTCATATAGCGCGCAAAAGTATATATACACAACATCCATGAAATTTCAAGCAGTGTTAAAATATCAAGAAAACTAGCTAAGAAATCTCTCTTTTTTTTCTTTTTTCTTATTGGAAATAAGGAGGGCACAGGCCCCCCAGGACACACATTATTGGGGATGAAACCCCGAGGCCTACAAATATCATCCGATGTAAAAAACACTAGCTTGGACGTGTGATATAGGGATGGATTAGTGCGTGGTGTATATCATTTGTGCTACGGTGGTGCTCTTTCCGACTGCTACTGTTGATAGGCTGGACTCCAGGGCTATCATTTGCTGTGAAGATTTTATAATATTCCACTGAATATAGTTCACAAAAATAAACCATGCTGGACATTTTCAACCATCAATTTAGAAAGTGTTGCATGCACACATTCTATGCCATGCAGCCCCACCGCCCCCACACCACCCAGCTTCTGGTCTCTAGACTATAGAGACACCAATATATTTAAAAAAAAAATATAAGATGACGATAAAACAAAAAAAAAAATAAGTGGATTAAAATAATATCTTCAAAAATCAAATACAAACAAAAAAAGTTTAAAAGAAACTTCTATTCAAAAAAGACCTTCAAAACTAGTGATCTAAGTTATGAGATCATAATAAACTCATAGAAAAGAAATTGAAGATAATCATAAAAACAATCTTTAAAAAGAAAAATAAGAAAAACTAATATACAATGATAAGATCATAAAAGAAAATGAGAGAGAATGAAAAAAAAAATGTGAATGACATTAACCTTTTAAACTTATGACTTAAATCATTAAATCAGAAGCACTACAAATAAAAAAAAATATGAAGCTCAATCTTCATAATCAAATATTAAAGGATAAAACCCGGAAAAAAAGATCATTTACACTAAAGGATCTAAGAAATTGTAATTAAAAGAATGAATGTGAAAATCGAAATAAAAAATTAATTGGAGGACAAACCAAAATTTTCAATTAGAGGGTTTGAAAAATTAATATAGAATGATAGGTAATTTTTTATTTTTAAAATAAAAAATAAGTTTAACAAAAGGAATAACAAATCAAAAGAATGAGTGTCAAATTGAAAAAAAAAACAACATAAACTTTGATTGAATGATGAAATTGAAAACCAATAAAACTTTAACAAAAGACCATGAAAAAAAATGAAAAATCAAAAGAATAAGAACCAAAATAAAACAAAAACATATGAGAAATTATAATTGAAGAACTAAATTGAAAACAAACAAAAATCTTATAAAAGAAATAAGAAAAAAAATAAAAAAATATCAAACGAATGACAATTGAAATTGAAATACCAAAAATTGAGAGGACAATTATGCACTTATCCTAGTAGGAGAGAGAAAAGAAAGAAAAAAAAAGATATAGCCACCTACAACAAACCTTCCATTATTCATCGTTACACATCATACTAGAAGGAAGAGGACGTGGTGGAGCTTTCAAGAACACAATAGAAGATCAAGTTTGGCCACTAAGTGATATCTCACATGTCGCCCAAAAGGCGCGAACGCCACCTATACGCTAGTGCGTAATGAACACACACAAACAACTTTTCATAATAAAAAAATAAAAATTCAATGTAAAAATACCAAAACACTGCTCATTATTCTAGAAATCACAAATAAACCTATGTGAAATGACAAAAACACCCCTAAATGTATACCATTTTTTTGTCTTTTCTAAGAACAAGTTTATATTTTAACTGTAGCCAAAGAAGGCAAAAACTGAAAAAAAAAATCCTTAGTTAACATCTCTATTTATTTTTTTTTACCTTAGGAGTAAAAAAGTATTTTTATTGTTTTAAAGTTTATGAAAGGTTAAAAATAATTTTTAGTCAACAATTCTAAATTTTGTTGACTTCGAGAGTAAAAATATAATTGTACAATACAAAAAATTTGAAAAATACTAACATATCTCCTGAATAATCTTTTAATGACCAACAAACTTCTAAAAAAGACCAAATTATCCTCAGCATAAAGGGTTTTATTTTTTCCATCCAAGAAAAAAAAATTGTAATTTCACTGTAGCAATTCATAGTAAATTATGTTTAAAACGACAGTTAAACACCCATGCCCTATAAGATTTCTATTAATTTTCATTAAATTCTCCATCTTTATGGAACCACAATATCATAAAGCTATGAAATAAATTTAAATAGATCATATTGTTTTTTTTTTTCTATAGTGTTTGTGGAGCAAGAACAAAATTACATAAAGCAAGAATGGATTATTTATTTTATCACAACATGAGTATTCTAATTAAATTAGATATTTAAGGAAAAAAAACTAAAGAGCATAATAACATATATACATACATACATACATAAAGAAGACTAAGTATATATTTAAAGAAACATGATTAAGAAATTAAAATTCAATATACTACCATGCATATTGATGTATTAATTTGATTAAACAAACCAAAAATGAATACTTTTTTTGGAGAAGCACTTTAGAATTGGTCAAGCTATGTTATTGTCAGAAATGCATCTTTTGTTTTTAAGATTTTATTGCTTTTTATTTAGAAGCAAATAATGTTTGTAATATGTCTCTAAAGATTTTAATAACACTATATTATTTAGGTCCCGTTTCTTTCATTGAAAATGATTTTATGAAAATCACTTTCCAAACTTTCTTGTATTTGTTTGTCACTAGAAAAGTTATTCAACAGAAAATACTTTCTAGTCAAAGAAAAAATTGGCTTGGTTTTCAGGAAAGTGTTTTTTTTTTTTTATTTCGGGCAGAAAACACTTTCCAGAAGTTATGAAAAAATTAGAAATGTCATGTTATTTGCTGATTATATCGAATTTAGTCCTCAAACTTTTGATTGCTATATATTTTATTTTGAATCTTTTTTTTTAATTTTATCTCTTAGAATTTAATTTAATTTGATTTTTATATCAACTTTGGTCCTTATTTTTATGATTGTTATTTGTTTTTCTCTTATCATTTTCTTAATTAAAATTTTTAATCTATCAGATTTAATCATCATTATTTTGATTAATATTTATTTTATTTGAAATAATTTATAAAATTGTATTTTTTTTAATTTCATCATCTTTCAACTTTTTTACTTATTAAATTTGATCTCTATTATTTTGATTTTGATTTATTTTATTTGAGATAATTTATGAAATTATATTTTTTTAATTTTATTCTCATTCAACTTTTTAATTTGTAAGATTTGTTACTCATTATTTTAATAAACTTGAAAAAATATATATATAATTTATTTTCCAGCTCATTTTCCATGACATAGTCAAATACTAGAAAGTGTTTTCCAACTTATTTTCCATGATACTACCAAACATTAGAAAATAATTCACTTTTCAGAAATTTATTTTTCAATGAAACCACTTTCTAAAAGGAAACTACTTTCCAGCGAACAAACGAGGCTTTAGATATACTTCTCAATTAACCAAAGATAATGTAACTCAAGTATCTTTTAACAAGATCGAACCTAAGCTATATATTTTGGAGGAAAATAAAGCTCAAAATAAAGGAGATAATTTGTTTTTGTTGATTTTTTTGGAGATAGCACCGTCTTTTCATTTTTTAATAACAGTTTAATTATTGTACTATTATTAGAAAGTAAACAATCAAAACTTTTGATCCAATGATAATTTCAATTTTATCATAAACAGTTGAATTATGTAGGTACCCTAACTATGCAAATTTGTTAGCTTTTAGGAGCTTAATTCTCTTTCTTCATGATTGTGTGCTGGCTAATTCAAAAATTATACAAGCTATTCAATTTTTTTTTCTTATGATTTAATCCTTTTTCTATTAATTGAAATTGTTTTATTTACATTGATTTTTCTAATTATATTTTATTTTTAATTTCATCCCTAACTGTTTAATTTTGTTTATTTTTTATGCCAACCACAACAAAAGAAAGATCTCATTACTAGTGTTGTTCTCTATTTTGTAAACATCTGGGATGAGATCTAATTAAGGCTCAATATATACAAATATCTTCTAATGATCACGACAAAGTTGAAGTGATGTTGTCTCAATATATATTGTGTACAGAGACTATATACATCCTATTTAAAATTCAGAACACATGTTACCAAAAGTAATTGAAGTTTGAAATAGTTCCTTTGGTTATTAAAAAAAAAAAAAACAATTTGTGATCAACTAATATAACAAAGAATTTCAATAATAATAATAATAATAATAATAATAATAATCATAATAATAATAAATGTACCATAATGGGTATTTTTACTAAGATTATTATTGCGAAATCCCTGTCCTTGCTAATTAGAGTGATAAGTCCTTATTCTTGCCTGTTCTTTTTTATTTATTGTTGTGCCACTAATTTATTAAACATCAATTTGAGCTCCAAAGAAGAGAAAAAGGAGTCCAGGGAGCAAGCTGCCATGCCAACACAGCTGCAAAAGCAAAAGACTAAAGAAACCAAACCAAACACAGTCAATCCCTTGTTCTTGCCTCTTTCTCGATATTGATCACAATAGGACAAGATCTGGAATAGCTAGCTATATTTGATGCATCAGGACAGAAACAAGGAATGCATTCATATTTTCCATGAACAATTTCCACTTATTCTTCGGTCTGTTTGAAAGGGTAAGTGAATATTGTTTTTAAAGTATTTTTTATTTTTTAAAATTTATTTTTTATATCAGTATATCAAAATAATTTAAAAATTAAAAACATTTCATTTTTTTTTTAATAAAAGTTTTCAGAAACACACTTAAACTAAACTCGCAGAGACACCCTGGTATGCAGCCAAATCTAAACTGCTGTTTACCATGGTCAAAAGCTACACAGTAACCATAGTATTAAACAAGAACACTCTCATGTGGGTGGTTCCCCCTTATGATACCATGTAACTGTTCGCTAAAGTTTGCATTGACGGCAGATTATATACCTTAAACCAGAAATAAATACCCATACTTTAGCTATTTATAATTTAGTATAAACCTTTTCTGGCTCATTACATCTCTATTTTTATAAAGATCATACCATAAGCATTAAAATGGAGGTGGTGCTATAAGAAATACACTTTATCAAACATCGTTTTGTTCTTTCGTTAAGAGCGCCTCTAAACAGAGAAGGAAAAACTGCAGTACTCAACATGACCTCAAGTCTCGACTTCAATTTCATAAACATGCAATTCTACTTGCTACTCTCTGATACTGCAATGCCATTATTTGCTAGGCCCAGCAAACTGTTAATCGATCGAGCTTTGACCATGCCAAGCTTCACCTTCTTCTTTGCAATCATTAAAGGCTTCGTGTCATCTCCATCTTCATCAGCTGGAACACCATCAAGTTTAGTATCTGATAATAAACGTTTCGTTTTTTTTTCCTCCGATGAGGACGAGCTCGATAATGGCTTGGACTCGGCCTTCTTGGGTGCAGTGCGAGCCATGGATCGGCTTCGAACGCTATTCATGCTTCTCAGCCTTCCTTTGCCCAAGTGATGCTCACAAAGTGAGTATCCCACAAGAGTTTGCTGGCAACACCTCCATCCTCTCCCATTTACACGACTGCACCTCGATCCTTCCATAAGTGCACCACCTCTAGCTTTCCTTTTAACACTAGTATTATTAGTAGCACCACCAAGGCCCTCTTTGACGATTTCAGTACTTTCTTCTTCTTTTTTGTTATTTCCTTTCTGCAGCACGCGTTTCTTGTTCATCTTTGTCTTCACTTTCTTAGCTTTCTCCATTATTATTTCTTCATCATCTGATGGTCTTTCGAACCTTCCTCTTCTCTTTAATGGATATGCTTTCTCTCCCTCACCCCATCTCTCAACTCCTATAGTGCAATCAAACAACAAATATCAAAATGTATATGACTTTCATGGTGGTGAGCCTGTGGGGGCATAGCTAGTATTGTTGTTTTGAAACATGATAAGAATTTTACCTTGACGGGAACAACTTGATGGTGCAAGATTCATAGTTTCTATTTCTGCACCCATGAAACTTCCCTTCCTAAAACAAATAACCAGACCAAGAAGATCCACAAACACACATGAAATTCACAAAGCCCAAGGAAACAAATACTAGGTAGCAAGTAAGAAGAAGAGAAGAATGCAAGAATGTAGAGCGAAATGTGTAGGACCATCATCCTATGCTAACATGCACCGCATGGGCATATTAGCTAGCCAAAATAGAGAAAAAAGAGAGAACCTAGATTAGATTAGAGTAGATGGTGAGGTATGGTTGCTAGCCAAAGCTGATAAATAATAAAATAAAAACACTTGAACAGTACCATTTCCACTAATTAGTAATTACAGTATTTTTCCTGGTAAAATTCATACAAGGGCCTCTATTTTCAACCTCTTTTAGTACAAGATTTTATGAAATAAGAGAAGAACATGGATTTTTTACTTTATGTCTTCAATTCTTTCTCACCTGGTATCATTACTCCTCTCTCCATCTCTCCATCCCTCATCTTTCTCCAACATAATCTACACAATAAAATCACAACAAATAGAGGATACAATCAACCATACTTGCTGTCTAATGTGATCTTATGGGGTGCATAATTAACCATAAAAGGTGAATCCAACGAAATGCCTTTTTCATGTAACATTGAACACAAATGCACTCCTCTACTAAACCACCCACCAAATAAACTCAAAAACAAGATATATTAAAAAGGGGGCATAGTGTTTTTTTTCTCACCAACCAAAATTAACAATCACTGCTTACCTTCTTTTCTTGCTGTGCCCCAGCAGTACCAGAGCAATCTTGGCCACCTCCGATCGGTTGATTTGGTTGATCAGATGCCTGGGAATCATAGCAAGCAAGCCTATGAGGTTGTTGGGGGAGAATTTGAGGTGGGTTTTTGTGTATTTGAAGTTGCACCACAGGAGACTGGAACTGGGGATCTGAGAGAGGTACAGGAGATAGAGAAGATAGAGGTAAGGGAACCTGTCTTTTCCTGATCCTCATAGGTGCAATATAAGATTTTGCTATCTCTCTCTGTGTCTTAAAAAGATTTGATCAGACAAAGAAACCAAACTAACCACAACCAAGAAGTGATCTTTCAAGTGAGGGTCAGAGGAATTTTACAAATATGTAGAGAGAGAGAATTAATAAACAGGGTGCAAACACCCCCCAACACTACTTCCTATACTTCAAAAAAAAAAAAATACAATAACTCCAAGAAGAAGAAAAAAGAAAAAAGAAAAAAGAAATACTTTTATTAATAATAATAACAGCACACACAACTCTCTCTCATGGGACTCAACTTTTTTATTTTGTTGCGCAACAGAGACTCAGAGAGCAAGGGATATGGGAGGGTAGTAGTGATCCTCATGGTTAGAGGGGGTGGTGCGGGTGGGGTGGCACGTGCGAGTGACTGGCCAAAAGGGTAGCAGGTAAGAGGGGAATCACGGAGGAGGAGGGGACAGGGTACGGACGAGACTGCCAGGGTGAAAGCGAGGGACAGAGAATACAAAATGATGGGAGCGGGTTGTCTGTTTTTCTAATCATTTATTTATTTGTTTGTACTCTTTTGCTACTATATATTAATTGTACACTACTATATTTCTAATCAATCTAATAATATTTCATTTTCACTTTCTTGTACTAGCATTTCTCCATATCGGTGTCATAATTTTTTAAAAATTTATTCACAATCCCCTTAATATTACGTAGCTAGACTGATGTTGAATTTGAGATTTTGAAAAGAAAATATGAAATAAAAATAAGAAAGGATGAAAGAAAAACCTGAATATAAACTACCCTTTAATTAATAGTTATTGTAATGCTTTATTTGATATTTTAACATCAAGACTTTGCTATCCTGTGATCTCAGGTTCAAGTTTTATAGTTGCTAATATGATGACTACTAAAAGTTTACATAGTCGTTAACTTCAGAGTCCGTAAAATTAATCAAGATACAGGTAAATTAATCCGAACATCCATGTTAATAATAATAAAAAATTAGTTACGATATATCAACAATTTTATTTATACAAAAAATGACAAATCAACATATTTGATATCATATATCATTAAATGATTTAGTGATATAATTAACAGATTGATAAGTTGAGTTTTCACTGCTATATTAGTGTATAAATCAATGTGATAATTTTTACAATGTTAACATTTTAAACCAATATATCAACTTATTTTAGTTGCGTGCTAATTTAGAGGCCGACACTCCATGATATAATCAAAAATATAGATCTAGTGATGTGCCCTACAATAATGCTGCAATATCTTCTTTTTTTTTTTAATAGGATATCATGGGCCATTTTTTACGCTCCATACTAAATTATTTTTCCCCGAGCAAGGCTTTCAAGAACAAGACATGCCCTGTAGTTCGAGACCATTAATATTAGTGGACAGAGAGATTCAAACTAAAGATCAGAGAGAGAGGGAGCATACCTCTTGCTCTTCATCAACTCACCCATCCATAAATGGTTTATGCTACGTACAGCATCCTTCAAACCCGTTTCATGTAGCTTTGGCCTGATTTTTATTAGCTATTTACGGATGAAGAATGAATTGTAACTTTAGATAAATTATAGAGTTAGACATTGAGAAATTTTAAAATACAGGAGCTAAAGTGAAGCGTAGGAGGATCTACATAGACTAAAATATGGTTCATTCTTTCTTTACTTCTCTCTTTTGAAGAGAAGAGGTAACGGGTCCCATACAGCTCTCTACCCCTTGAGAGTAGCAAGGTGCTCTTTCTTTTGCATATGTGTGGATTAATTGTGTTTTTTTTTT